>Ga0209700_100941_pt1 | contig 58547 bp, 36 predicted proteins | sample SiratroredBW_FD_187528 | JGI IMG/M metagenome (GOLD analysis project Ga0209700, IMG submission 187528) | Root nodule microbial communities of legume samples collected from California, USA - Siratro red BW (SPAdes) (version 2) | ecosystem: Host-associated > Plants > Roots > Nodule | place: USA...
TTCCGCTTTTACTATAATCAATTCTGTATAAAGTAATAAAATACTGATATATTTGTTTGGAGTATTGAATTGTATTATTACTGGACTGGGTTCTGAATTGATTTTTGATTCTGCTTACTGTTTCATGCAACTGTTCTGATTCAGTAAATTCAAATAAAGATCCAGTTTGTGAAACAAAATTGCATCTTACTGGAAAATATCAAATTGTTTCAAAAAGTTTTGAAATCCAATTCACCCCCCTTTTGTATTTCAGCTAAAACAGTTTCCAACAGTTTTACTCATAATATACAGAGTTTCAATCTCCTTGACCATTTGCAATGAATGAAAATGAAGGCTCGTCTACATGACCAACAAACACAAACTTAGAGTGAAAAATTAATGGCAATTTGGTTATTTTTGCATTAGCTTGGGTCAATCTTTACCAACATCGTTAATGAAATTGATTGTTGCATACCAATCCACATACCTTTTGCTTTCCTTTAAGCACTCTACAACATACCTCTACTATTATAAAACTATATTCTAAAGATGGTACGATAAAACTCATGTAAAAGGTATAGAATTGTTTAAAAGATTATCTCATTATGATCACTATTTTAAATATCTCTTGTTAAAAATAAGTTCATATAACTTATTTAGTTAAATTGAAACGATTTTATAACAAAAATAAGTGGAGATTAGTTTGTTGATGGAAGAAACATGTGATACGAATATTAAATACCGCATGATAATCTAGTAATATTATCACCATAAATCTAAGGGAAGGGATTGTATTAACTTATTTTATAAAAATGAGACTAAATTGATAATGTTTAAAACACAAATATAAAATTGAATTAATTTAAATTATTTTTTAATTAAACTAAATTATTTAAATGGTTTGACTTAATTTGGTTTGGTTATTTTTTAACAACCCTAGTATGCTGTGACTTTCTTTTTTGTTTATTTCTTTCACTCTTTTCATTAGGAAAACCATTTAAGAACCCTTTTAGTTTGTTATTTTGTATTGAGAAAGTGGTAACGTGTTGAAGATGAAAATAAAATAATGTTTGACTAAAATAATAGGAGAGGGTGGTTCAAAGTAGAAAAAAAGGAAAAGAAAATTGAAATTTTGCAGTGGCAATGATGAGAAGGAAGGGCACTAGTGGGCGCAGGATAAGCACATGAAATTGGCTTTAGAATTGCACGCTGGCAATGGCTTGTCTCCATAGTAAAAAGTAAACACCATGTTCCTTTTTATTATTATCTGCATCATCGTATTCTTCTTCTAAGCAACAAAACAAAAAAACAAGAAAAAAAAATTGTAGAGTTGCAGAATTTCCTAGGTCAAATTTGTCAATGAATGATTCGGTTTCATTATTGAATATCTTGACGACCTTACCTCAGCTTTCAAAATTCTCTTGTCTCAATTCCATTCTTTCTTTTAACTTTGGATTTCCAATTATTAACGATTATTTTTTAATAACTCTAATGGTTTATGGATAGAAGAGGGAGAAGGATCGAAAAAGAGAAAATTAATAGTATGTTACGTAGAAAAAAAAAAGTAAGATTTAATATATTATTTTTTTGTATTTTCATTTTTTTCGTATAAAATCACTTTATTGTTAATGGAGTCTCACTCAGTTGGTTGGAAAAACTACATGAGTTATGGTTAACTCTCTGATAAGAGGTAAAAAGATCAACCAAAGTATACAATTAAAAAAAAAAAATCTATTCTTTATATATTTCTACTTTATCAAGAATAAATATAATTTTATTTCTTACCTTTGTTTTTTGCCTTGCTTATTTTCTCTATTTCCTTTTCTTCAAAATAGGAGATAAAAATTCTACTAAAAAAATCATTTATTTTCTTGTATGTTAAATATTGAATGGTGTTTTATATTAGACATTAAATATTTCTTTATTTAAAAATGAGTAATTATGTTCTTGTTACAAGTATAAATTTAATCCTATTTTATATATATATAAAAAACATCAAATCAAAACCAAACACATTTAATAAGTATTTAGTTTATGTTGGATTCTCGACAAATTTTAACATGTTTCAAAGATGTCTTAAAATATAAAACTCATTTAATACATGTTATATATGAAGGAATTGGAAGGATGTGATAAAAGGAGTCAAATTTTGGATGACAGTAAAAGATGAGTGAACATATTTAAAGTAATTAGACAAGATACTTTTTTCGAATTTAAATATGAGTTACAATGACAAACTTTTGGCTAATTAAAAAAATTAGTTAATATCATGGAATTGTACTAATCACATTTAAAGAAAACCCCTTTATTATAATAATAGAATTTCAGTTAATTGAAGGGTAATTTTGAGATGATATCATTAATAGGAATAAGAGTATACCATTTGTTTACAATTAAGTCCAAGTTACTATTTTTCTTTAAATTTGATTCTGAAAGAGGTAAACTTTACTCTCTTTTTTATTATCATTTTTGTCCTGTTTTATATAAATTCCATATCTTAGCCTATGTCAGCAGGAATTTGCATTTCCCTTTTATCCTTTCTCTAAAAAAGGTTCAATTCACGTATAAATTTGTGTTTGTTGGGTTAGATGGTCCTGGTTTATGATGATTAATTATTGAAGAGCGTTAAAAGCACTCTTCTTAGCATAATCTTTCATATACACTTCCTATCAATGATTGAATATAATTTATAAGTACTCCCAAAATTACGTAGGTATGATATATTATTTGACGAATTTCATATTTTTTGCAAAATTCAATGAATAACGAAAATTTTGGTTCTGAATGAATGTGGTAAAAGTTGTGTTCCTCTTTACCATATTTGTTGTGACATCTACTTATTTAAACTGCTTTATATTATTTCTTCCATAGCAAAAGCCTCTTGGTTTTTCTTTTACATTGCAACTTCACATTCTCTCTCCTCCAACATCACTTCTTCATCTTCTCTCTTTTCTTTTTCTTTCTGTCTAAAGAGTTCTGCAAGTCTTCTATTGAGGATCCTGACACTTTGAGTTTTGTTGGTTCAATTCCAACTTGGGAAGTGGGAAAATCTATCAAAAAATATAATGGAAGAGCATTTCATGTAGATGCTCTTCCACTATCTGCTCTGTGCACTTCTTGTGTTTTCTGCAGTTGTGAATTATGCAAGTAACTAGTCCAGAGTAATACATGATTTAGCATAAAATAAATTGACAGTCATGAAGTTTATGAAACTGGGATCTCGTCCAGATACCTTTTACACTGCTGAGTCTATGAGGCAAGGCATATATTGATCAATTTGATTGTTTATATTATTAGTAGATGAAGTATCAGGTTCAGGTGAGTAACACGAGTTCCTTCCTTTTCTTTTTATGCAGGACAATCTCTTCTGAAGTTTCAAGTGACCTCATAATTCAAGTGAAAGGAACTAGATATCTTCTTCACAAGGTTTGCTCCTTGAAAGCCTTATGCTTGAGGGTACCAAATTACCAACGATAGAAACTCTTCAAGTTCTATCTCTGTCCATTTTGATTTTTTTTTTTTCTATCTTTTGTTGTTCATTCTTTTTTATTGTTCAGTCACATATCGATGGTCTGAAGTTTATTTTTTTATTGTTCAGTTTCCACTATTGTCCAAATGTTTGCGCCTGCAAAGGCTCTCCTCAGAGAGTTCTGATTCTCCTCAGCACCAAATAGTCCAACTCCCTGAATTTCCTGGTGGGGTGGAAGCATTTGAGCTGTGTGCCAAGTTCTGCTATGGCATAACCATCACTCTCAGTGCATACAACATTGTAAGCACGCGTTGCGCAGCGGAATACTTGCAGATGACTGAGGATGTTGAGAAGGGGAATTTGATTTACAAGCTTGATGTTTTCTTTAATTCTTGCATCCTTAATGGGTGGAAGGATTCCATTGTGAGTCTACAAACCACCAAAGCATTGCCTTTGTGGTCAGAGGACTTGGCAATTACCAGCAGATGCATTGAGGCCATTGCCTCAAAGGTCTTAAGCCACCCCTCAAAGGTGAGTTTATCACACAGTCATTCCCGGAGGGTAAGGGATGATGTGTCTTCTTGCAATGGAACCGAAAGTCTGAGACACAAATCAGCAAGCAAGGGATGGTGGGCTGAGGATTTAGCAGATTTGAGCATAGACCTGTACTGGAGAACCATGATAGCTATCAAATCTGGTGGCAAGACACCCTCAAATCTCATTGGTGATGCATTGAAGATTTTTGCATCTAGATGGCTACCCAATATCAGGAAGAACGTGCATGTCAAGAGGGAGACTGAATCTGACTCTGATTCAGATTCGGATTCTGTGAGTGAAGTAGCTTCAAAGCATAGACTGCTTTTGGAATCAATTGTGAGCTTGCTTCCGGCAGAAAAAGGTGCTGTTTCTTGCAGCTTCCTTCTTAAACTGCTAAAGGCAGCCAATATTCTCAAAGCTTCGGCTTCTTCAAAGGTGGAATTGGCCACAAGAATAGGACTTCAACTGGAGGAAGCCTCGGTTAATGATCTTCTGATACGCTCAGTGTCTAAGAAAAATAATATGCTGTACGAAGTGGACTTGGTTATGACCATATTGGAACAATTTATGTTGCAAGGTCAGAGTCCACCAACAAGCCCTCCAAGATCAAGGTTGACTATTGAAAGGAGAAGGTCTCGTTCGGCAGAGAACATTAACTTCGAGTTTCAAGAGAGTAGGAGGTCCTCCTCAGCTTCTCATAGCTCGAAACTGAAGGTGGCTAAGCTAGTGGATAGGTACCTTCAGGAGGTTGCCAGGGATGCGAATTTGCCTCTCTCAAAATTCATTGCTCTTGCTGAAACTATACCAGATTTTGCAAGACATGATCATGATGACCTGTACAGAGCAATTGACATTTATCTCAAGGTAAATTTAGAAAAAGAATTTCTATTGTGTTTTCAGGATTACTATTTTTTGTACATGGTAGAATAAATAATGACCAAGTGGGGGGCTCCGGTTGAAGTTGAGCGTGTTTCATTGGTGGGACAGAATTGGTGGATAAACAACTCGACCTTGAAATCTTGTCTCACCCATCATTTTTTCGTGGTTTAGGTGTAGGCTGACCCACCAGAAATTTGGCCTGAATGTGGCCACTTTCTGACTAATACTAGCAGTTTATAATTCTGTTCTGGCAGTTAGTCAGTTCACTTGGTTAGAACAAGAAAGATAAGATTGCCAGTGAAAACTATGAAAGAACTTTTTTGTTTCTTTTGGACACCAAGAGTTTTGTTTTATTGCCACTAGTTTGTTTTTGTTTTTTCAGCACCAACAAGTTTGAACTTAGCGTGTCGTGTCGGACAAAATACATAAAACCTCCCTACTAGACTTATCTTAGTAGTGAGTTTTTGTTGCAACTTGTTTGTTCACTAGAAAGGGATTAAAATAAAATGTGATAAATGTTGTTTAGTCCTTCACATAATTGATTTGTGTTCTCATGATAGATGCGTTCATTCCACAAAGCTAAAATTTTACAAAAAGGGATCTGCTTAATGATGTAATATGTCTGGCAGTGGAAGAAACACATGAAATTTCTTGGATTCATTTGGATACCTTATTAGTATGACTAAAATCTCTTTTTGCTTAACTGGAAAATGTAGGCACATCCAGAGCTGAACAAGAACGAGAGGAAGAGGCTATGTCGAATTCTAGACTGCAAAAAGTTGTCTATGGAAGCTTGCATGCATGCAGCGCAGAATGAGCTACTTCCCCTAAGGGTGGTTGTCCAAGTTCTCTTCTTTGAGCAAGCACGAGCAGCAGCAGCTGGTGGCAAAGTAACTGACATGCCAAGCAACATCAAGGCATTACTCACCGCTCATGGCATTGACCCATCAAAACACACAGCACCATTGAGCACCACAACAAGTATGCACACTGATGACAATTGGAGTGTCTCTGGATTCAAGTCACCAAAGTCAACTAGGAACCCAACTCTCAGAATGAAGCTAGCTGAGGATGACTTGGATGAAAATGTTGTGCCTCGTGATGAAATTGGGAGAACTTCTAGATTTAAGGGTCTACTTGCTCTTCCTACTCAGCCCAAACGCATGTTTAGCAAGTTGTGGGCTACCAACAGAACTGCTACTGAAAAGAATTGAGTAAATTTTTTCGATTTTTCATGATGGGGTTGGGAAATTTAGGGGGTAACATATACTATAATTTTCTCTTTTGCAAAAGGTCTTGTAAGTTATATAACATGTAGGGAAAATCAGTGAATCCAAATGTGCATTGTTCGTGTAACCTATAATAATAAGAAATGAGATTTGTCACATGAGGGGAAATCTCTTTGGTAAATCACATATGTGAAAACTGGATAGGAATCTTTGGTGTCAGTGACGATATGTAGGGCCAATGGTACCGTGTGTGTGCTCGAATCTGTAACACGTGGCTGTGGTCATCTTTGACGGTTCACTTCAAGGGGTCCTGATTTTGTTGATAAAAATAATTATTGGCATTTTGATGCATCTAACATAAAGCATTTAATACTGTAATATCAGATTATGTTCCTCACATCTATTTGTATCCACGCGGATAATCTCGTCCTTATTGAATTGGACTTGTGGGAGATAATTAAGGCTCCACATTTGGTGTTTTGTGAGCACAGATTTGTCATTAATGTATCGTGCGCTGGAACAATCTAGTGCGAGAGTATGATTAACAAAATGATGTGCAATGTATACCCGACCAAAAAGTGGCACAAATAAACAAGAAAGAATAAGATCAAGCATCGCTAAGATATGTTTGCTTCCAAGTGGTATTATTGAAACAACGACAACTGTTGAACTAAAAACCACTTGGTGTGTTTAATACCCATGACTCATCTTTGTTCCATCCCTACATAAACCTCCATGTATCCACATTTACTATTCTGAGCAAAAATCAAGGAGAGTAGAAGATGGGTATTCCATTTAAAGCGAGACCTTTTGAGCATAACTGAGAAATATGTCTAACAAATTTTTAGGCCATGAAATCATAGACTTCTTTAATATCACCTAATGAGTTGACTTCTTAATTGCTGTAGATCTTTTTGATGGAAGTCACTTTCGACCTCCTTTATTCTCAGATTTGTAATTATTATCAGTAATTTGGATTTTGTAGATTGATGGGATGAGTTGTGTCCCTAGAGAACTAACTAGTTAGTTCAATTCAATCGCACAAACTGAGATGGACCTCTCACTGTTTGTAGGCGGTGAAAGAATTATAATTTTTTAGTTTCAAGAAAGTCATAAAGCATGTGGGAATCATATAGTGGCGGACTGCTTGTGGTGGTCATCATCATTGTTGCAATCATGATCGCTGGTCATCATAGTTTCTTTGACCTTGACTAACTATTTTAAGAGCATGCCTACATCAATATTCCTGACACCAATTGCTGACACTACCAAGTATGATTAGCATTAACAAAATATTTTGGTACAAGTTACTTCACCCATTACTGTTTCATGCATTCCTTTTTCTTTTGTTTATGCTCTGCTTCAAACAAACGGAATGTGTCCTCCTAATTCTCTGAGTGGATCTTTAGATATACAGATCAAGTTTATTCTAGGAATTAAATGACGTAGGAGCTTATTTTTAAACATGTTTGCCAAAATATACTACCCATATAACACACCTCAACACCAATAGTGTCAGTACTAGTAGTTGAATACTTTACTGGTTACAACATTAATCACCTGCAAGTGACAATTTAAGGGTGTTAATAAGTTTGTATGTGCTGTTAGATTCTTAACAGCACTGGACCATTTTGGTAAATCTATTTTTTTTCTTCTAGGCCATGTTGGTGTATGTGGTTGTTTCATTGATTCACAGTGTTGTATCTTCTATGTTGTTACAACTTAAATTTCAATCAGATTTGGTTTTATATCATGACGAAGTCAGGGAAAAATTATGTTGCTAGACTAGGTTACATGTTTAACTCAATTGGCTATATCTGTTACGTGTCCATAGATTAAATTTTTGTGTTAAGGATTTTTAATTGTGTCCATAACGTCATTAACTTGCGATTTGCTATATAAAGATTCACTGGGAACCGGAGGACATTATAAAGCATCTCTGAGACTGAAGAAAATTAGGAGAGAAACGTATATGTACAATCCTTGCATGTTTCAGAACATTATTTTTACATTAAAGTTGTAATTTTGTCTCGATAAAAATCAGTACTAATTGTTGTGGGAAAAAGAAACTTCAATTTTAATTACAAATAGCACGATTTAAGCAACTACACAAAGTTTCGTCCGTAGCAAAATTTCAGTTTCAGAATCAATAGTGAGTCTTGTTGATCAAAACCAGTTGAGAAATCATACCAAGCCTTGAAACCATCCCTTGTAGTCATCGATTAGCGAAGCGTGTGGATCTTCACAAGGCTATTATGTTTTATAAATACCATAAAAAAGACAAGGGAAATGACAGAACACAAATATCTTCAGATACTGCGCTCCCAAAACTTCTAAAGTCTAAACTTGATGATTGAATCAAGAAAGGTCACTAACATAGGGTATTTCAACTTAGAATAGCATATTGAAAGGACACTGAAGCATGATGGAAAATGATCCCAAATTGTTGACATGACATGCAATAGAGTATAATTATAACTTCCATGACAAACATCTTTACATACATGACTCGGGTAAACACAGACAAGTTATTATACATATAACAGCTTAATAATATTTAACACTCAATGAAGTGGATCCTTGTTGGCATCAGCAACAGCATCAACCATGGAAGCATGAACCGTAGATGCCTCTGATTCCATGCTTTTGGTCCTCTGAAGACTAGGGGTGCGGTGAAGCCTGCAACGAAAGGAACCAGCATGTGTGGTTGGAGAACATAGACAATTGGTCTTGGTCATACTAGGTTGTCTCTGAAGGCCACCTTGTCCCAAATTAGAAGCCCCTTGAAGCTCCACCCCAGGTCCTGACACGATCTCACTCCTAGATGAAACTCTCATGTCCTTGGTTGTCACCTGGTCACTTTCCATGCTCTTTAATTTCCTGCACATAACACAAAAATAGTGTTACAAACCAAGTTGGTGACTGTTCCAATTAGTAAGATAAGATGTAGCAAATACATGTATTTGGTTAGCACACCTTAAGAAGGATGTTGAAGAGATTGCAGGGAAAGTTTGAGGAAGAAGTTTCTCGAAAGAGATTGAGAAAAAACTAGAAAAGTGGATGAGCAATGTGAGATATAAAATATGGATGAATATCCAACGCAGAAGTTAGTGTGCTTTTTTGTTTCCATATCACGGGTTTGTTAATTAATTGAATTAACGACCCCACCTACATTTTGATCTCTTTAGGATTTGGTATAGTGTATGTGCTTCAACCACTGGCAAAATGAAATCATGTAAGATAGGCACCGTCATGGAGTTTGCCTCATCTTTCTCTCTTTATTGGGGAGTTGCATTGAATGGTGACGCGAAATTAGGCCTCTAAACAATGAACACCACTGGTTTTTGGTCCCACACATGATGGCAGACATTCGAGTGGAGGTCAATTAGCTTACCGATGTGGGACTCAACTTGCATTTTAGTATGCATGCACAACTTGATGGATAAGATACATTGTCCCTTCAATATCTTATTATTCAACGTTGCAATGAACACATATAACAGCATTCATGGATTCCAAACGTAACCAAGCACACTTTTTCCACCAAAGAGTTATGATTTATTACAAATTATATGAAATCACCTTCAGCTTCACCAACAACTTGCTCCTCCAACTCACATTCAGTTTAGTCTCTTTAATTTTTTTTTATTCTGATTTTCATATAACTTTAAATGAATTACCCATTATTCCAATCGGTCGTTTTTTTTTTTTTTTAATTTAGTATATAATTAGGTGTTATTACATTTTCTAGTCATGTTATCCTAACTCATTTTTCTTTTCTTTTTTCATTTTAATTAAATTAAGGGTATAATTGAAAAAGATATCCTGAAACATAAACAGTAGCATAAAAAAATAAATAACTTTTTATTTAAAAAAACGTAAATTACAACAGAACTAAGGGAATATTAGTAACTAGAGAAAACAAAATTAGTGAAATTGGTGCCCAACAAATTATCTATAGAGTAATTTGTTCTTAATTTGTGTGAAAATCTTAAATGAGGAAAAATATCGTATGAAATTGAAATCACAATTCTTTAAAAAATATTATTTCTTGTATTTAATGAATTTTATTTGAAGACGACAAAGGAGTCAACTCCGTCCACATTGTCTTATCTTGTCATCAATTCACTAAAATAAATAAATATATATATATATATATATATATATATATATATAATATTTTTCTATAAAATAAAAATTTTATAGAAAATATATAGGAAATTGGTAAATAGGATTGAGAAGATAACCAACTCAAATGTTATGAATACCACTTTATATTTCTTTAGATAAAAGGATATATTTAGTAATTAAAAGTACTGATAACTCTTTTTCTACTGTTATAATATTTTATTCAATTTTTGTTTCACTATTTTGACCATTTTTAACTTAGTTTCACTATTTAAAAAAGACTAAACAAAGTTGTTTTTATCAAATGGCAAAATATTATCACAAGTCAAATGCAAAAAATAAATAATATATCATTAGGAAAAGTTGCCATATATATATATATATATATATATATATATTATATATATTATATATATTACACATCACGTATTAGTATGATAACGTTGTTATTATCAATTTGATGAAAAAAAATAAACTAATTTTTTAAAATGTGTGAAACAAATTAAAAACATTTAAAATGATAGGATGGAAGTCAAACAAAATAAGTGAGATAAAAAAAACTAATAAAATAAAAGAAAAAAATTATAAGCAAGACTTTTAAATTAACAATATCTATTAAATATGGGCCTCTTAGACCGAAAAGGGTTATTGGACAAGACAAGTTCTTCTTGCATCTTAATATCCTCTTTCTGCACTTCAATATAAAATTTTAATTTCACAATTATCCTCATGGTATACCCATCCGGTCAAAAAAATGAGAACCGGATGGAGGTGTCATCCGGTTCTCATTTCCAAATCAAAATGAGAACCGGATGAAATCCATCTGGTTCTCATATCCCAAATCAGAAAATTCTTTCGTTCGCCGTCGACAGCACCCCAAATTCCAAATCAACTACTCTAATGAGCAATATCACTTACTAATTGCTAATAAACACCAAAAATTACTTACCTATTGCTTGTTTGAAGGATTAATCGAAGATTTGGAAGAATGGAAACAAACGGATGCTGAATCTGTGAACCAGATGCCTTTTCTTTGAAATAGCAGCTATGCAAATACACAGATCCGTACCTGATATGGAGTGAAGTGGATGAAGACAACAGTGGGTGCAGCAGCACAAAAGCTTCAGACAGTAGTGAAAATAGATAGAAGTAGGGATTTTGAATGTGAGAATTGGATATAGAAGTGATGAGGTGAAGGCTAATTTGGTCTTTGCCCTTTTAAAGTTGAGAGCATAACTGTCATTTTATATTTTATATGAGGGTGCAGAAACAATTCATCATTGGACAATTGTTTCTTGCTCCTTCATGAGTTGGTACTACACTTTTATATTTTTTTCGAAATATTAAAACTATTTTTTATTATATAATTTAAAATTATATTTTAAATTAAATAATTTGAAATATTTTCTTTTAATATTTCAAATTATATAATCTGAAATATAATATTTTTTATTTTAGATTACACAATCTAAAATATATATTTCTGTTTTAAATTTATATAATTTAAAATATAATTTTTATACGATTGAGAATGTAAAATTATTTTAATATCTTAAATTTTATAATTCAAATATTTTTATATTTCAGATAATACCATCTGAAACCTAATTTCGTAGTTTCAAATTATATAATCTAAAATAAAAAAGTTAAGAAATCTAGAATTTATTTAATTATTTTTATTATGAGTATAATGGTGAATTTAGAGTTTATGGAGGTGTGAAAAATGGGTCATTTTCTTATTGTACTTTTCATGCCCCGTTGATATAGTTTTGGCAGTTGCTTACAAATTTGTGACCTCTACTATACAATTTTTTAAAATTCCATAAATATTCTCACAGTTATGAATAGGTAAAAGCACTCACCAGACACTTCTACAACATATCCAGTTGTCATTCTAAACTGATATGATCCAATCAAATAATACCAGTCACAGCAATGTTGACCTCTCAAATCTGGCCATCAAGCTATGCATTAAGCTTTAATTCATAGTCAAAACCTGCATAATACCCGATTTCATAATTGACATTTGAATAATATTCCTTATATGTGAGATAATCCCAAAAATAAGAAAGCTCGAAATTTCTACGTGTAAGTTCGTTAATGTAAGTTTTGGACTTCTATCAAACTTTTGCTTTATGGAAAACACCTGGAAATAAATTCAAACTGCATGTCAGTACATCTTAATAAGGAGTTTAAAACCAATTATTGGAGAACATACCTAACATATCCCAGATAAGATGATCTTATCTAATGTGTGTGGATGTTTCCTGTGAAACCTCTTACTAAAATTTAACATAAAAATGAAGAAGTTCAAACAATTTTAATGCTACTTTTAAAATAAAAATATTAAGAATATTTTTGGAATTTTAGAAAACAGTATAGGACAGGTCAATTTAAGCAACACTGTAATAAATTTTCTCTCTCACATACCTGACCGCTTTTTCTTCTTGCTGTTATCAAAAATATCTTTTTAAAGTTTATAATCTGTATTACAAAATTTAGAATAAAAAGAATTATATTTTAAATTATTCAATCTAAAATATAAAGGTTATATTTTAAATTTTACAATTGAAAACAATAAAAAAGAACTTTTTTCTTTTAGGAAGAATAACCCATCCTGAGTCAGTACTCATGTATAATTAGTTCTTTCATTTGGTAAATCAACATTTTCTCACCCTTGCTTTCTCTTTCTGGAACTCTCTATTTTCGCTTTCAACTCATTACGTTGAAACCCTTCTTCCACGCTACCTGTGGTTTTTGAGGATGGCTGTTCTGCTTTACACATATCTACAATGTTTCCCAATAATTTTTCTTTTTATATTTTAAATTATTGTCATGAAGAAGATAAAATGATAATTTTCTTTCTTTGTTAAAGTGCAGGAAATAAGTATGGTGGTGCAAGAAGAAGTGGCCCACGTATCTCCCCTGTGAAAATGATTTTTAGACGAATTCTTCCTGTAATTCCATGATCTTGTCCTACGTCTTCATAAAATTTTGAATTCTAAAAATATTGTTATTGAAATGACGAAAATATATATTTGTATTAGATAATATAAATTAAACAGGGTGATATCTGATTTAAAAAATTTAATATAAACCGTACATGGTGATATTCTGTATACAAATTACAAATTAAATGAGAAATTTGAAGAATCTAGTTTATAATTTATAAACAGGACTCTACCCTATCCGGTTTAAAAAAAAAAGATAATATTTTTTCCTGTGAATTACAGCACCAACCATGGTCCTCAAAACTGAACTATACAGATTCACGATTCAATGGTGCCAAGATTTACCCCAGAAAAGGCATTAGATTTGTTCGTAATGATTCTTAGGTTTTCCTATTTGCCAATTCCAAATGCAAGAGGTATTTCCACAACCGCTTGAAGCCATCAAAGCTTAACTGGACAGCAATGTACAGGAAGCAACATAAGAAAGACGTTGCCCAAGAAGCTGTGAAGAAGAGAAGATAAGCCACCAAGAAACCTTACTCTTCGTCTATTGTCGGTGTCATTCTGGAAGTTATGTTGGTGACTTTGGAATAATTTCCGACAGTGCAGCATACTCATGGTCTTTATGTCCTTTTCGAAGACATTGGTGTGAATTTTGAAAAAGGTATACCGGAAGAGGTCTTATCCGGTATACATAAGAAGGTGAAGGACATTTTAGAGTTATATAATTTTAGATTGAGAGTAAAATAGATTTTTCAAGTTTAGTATAGAGGTGCAGGACGAGGTTATGAAAGTGAAAGAAAAATCCGTCTGATTTTTGAAAATATGGGTACCTCATTTAGTGTGCAAGCCCTAATGAATTGTCCAAAACATTTTTTTTGTTTTTCTTAAATAAAACTTAAAAATAAAATATCTATTTAATATTGACGGCGGTTTTACGTTTTTTAAATTTATTTTGGAAGTTTAATTTTCATGAAAAGCAATTAGAATCGACAATGTTTTGATTTCTTTGCCAAAAACAAAATCAGTTTTCTTCTTGAAGGAGTAAACATTAGTTTTTCACTGTGATTTTTTTTTTGAAGTGGAGCTTCTGCGTTGGGTTTGATTGGCCCATTTCATTTTCTCCCTCTTATTTTCTCAATTATTTCGGTTGAAGAAATTTATTATTTATTTAATTTTTAAGAAAAATCGAAAATAAATAAAATATGTTCACACAAAATTGTGTATTAAAAATATCCATTAATAATCTATTTACTTAAAATAATTGAAACTTCTTACAGGGAAAGGAAAGACACTTATAGATGAGAATAAACTCGCCTATTTGACCCTTCTTAAATTTAAATATTCCTTATAATGTCACAAACAGTGCAGTGGGTGGATGATTATATGCATTAATTGCATCTTTCATAGTTTATTGGAATAAATGCTTCGATTGCCTAGCATATTATCGTAGTAGATGTTTCGAATTGCAGAAAGCATGCAGTGAAGCAATTGTTAATATAAGATTATGCTTTATTATGCCCAAAACATTGAATGAGGTTGTTGTTTAGCCTTCATTCTATATTTGTTGCCTCAATTAGTAGTCGCCTCTTTCTTTAATTCGTTCTGCATTTGAAAAATAAAGTCAAAACCGTATTTTTTGGCTTCATTTCTTGTTTTCATGTCTTTACGATTGAAATCTTTCGGGTTAAACGGAGAATGGTTTTACATAATACTGTATTTCAGAGTTTCTATTACTGAAAATACAATACTCCTAACAAAGAATATGATAATATGGAAGAAGATTTTTTTATTGAATGTATATCTCTGTTTATAATAGTTCAGTTAATATAAAATTCTAGAAAACTAAATATGAAAATTATTCTAAATAAATACATTTGATATTCTTTATACTCCCTTGATTATCTTTGATATTCTACTAATTTGTTTCTTTGATACTTTCTTGATTATCTTTTTGATATTCTTATCGATATTCTCTTGATTATTTTTGATATTCTACTGATATGATTTGTTTTCATAATAATAATATTCTAACATCATGGTTTCAACCCTAACACGAAAAAAAAAATCATTAAATGTTAATTGTAGCTTTTAATCTTCGGATATCTTGGAAGGTCTTCTAACTATTAGAAATTCAAAAATAAGTTAAAAGTCACATGTTAAGTAAAATTGAAAAAAGGTTGAGTGTTAAAAGAAAAAACTATAAAAAGCTTTTTAGTTGTTGTCTATATTTGCTCACAAGTGGTTGGTGGTGAATCTTTCTAGTTTCTTTCTTATAAAAAAATTTCAACAATAATACCATCGATGATTTGTTTTGGTAACAATTCAGCTAAGTATATGTCCAGTTATGATAAAATTTTATAATGAAATCCATACTTTATGTAGTAAAACCTTTAAGAAAATTGGAACACATTATTATTAGGAATCAAAAACATAAGTTTAAAGTCTTAAAATTTAAAAATTTTGAAGAATTTTAATACTTTAATACTTTTAATACTTTAATACTGTATATAGTAAAATATAATCATTTGACACTGAATAAATTATTATTTTTTATTATATAATATTTTATTAGAAAAAGTAAGTGTGACATAGAAGTAATTGATGAACATTAGTGTTAAAGTTAAATTTTCCAATTCTAAATATGTAGTACATGAATCTATAAGTGAATATTAGAATTTTCTACTTTTATGTCACTTCCATATATTATGTTAACATATGTCCTATATCATACGTGCTATGTTCTTTTTTTCCTATATGTTATCTAAAGAACCATGTGTGATTTGAGAGACCAATTTTTAGTTACCAAATGAAATGGTTGCTAATTGTGACTAAAATAGTCACTAAATTAAATTTTGGTTGTTAAATAACTACAAAATAGAAGTAATGATTGAATTTGGTGATCAATTAAGTCAAGATAATTGGTATTTAACATTAGCTACCAATTAAGTCAAGATAACTGACAAACAAAAATAAAGAACGTGTACATAATTTAATATCTTGAATTTCATGCTTGTGAGCTTATATGACCTTCCACTTGGTCGACCCTTCAAAATGTCATATTCAGAGTAAGAACTAATAATAGAAAAATGCTATTTAAGTATATAATCTTTATGTAAGATTTAAATGAGTTGATTTTCATTATTAATCTACTATATGTTTCAAGTAAGTTAGGGCTTTTCATGTAACAAGCAAAACTACATAACAATGTGATCATGGAGGAATATAACAAGTGTTTTTCGATGATGTCTGCATTTGAAAAATAGTTATTGCATGATTTTATTAATATTTGACTATAACTTATTTATTAAAATCTACACTTACTCTTAAATATATAAAGTGAAATAAATTTGTTTTCTCTATCACCAAGCATTTGTGACATATGTTTGTATTTCAATTTTCTTGTTGCTCATTGAGTGAATAAGTTAAGGATCCAGGAATCCATACACCTCATTTTTCCTCATTCATTCATAATTCAAACATATACCTAATTTGTTTAGAGCATAATCAATTATTTATGGAACAAAACTATAATTCTACTTATGGTGAGCTCTTAATTGCCTAATGCTAGCTTCAACACATCAAACATGTACATATATTAAAACCTCATTGTTCTTACAAAAATAGTAATGTGCCATCATACATTTGTAGGATTTGTACCTATGGTCATAATTGTTTGACTTGAAGAGTGACACAAGCCTCAAGAGTAATTGTTTTGAGTATGATTTTTGATGATGAAGATCATGTAGTTGTTTACAAACTTTTTAGCTTTCATTGCATGATGTATAGTCTTTTACACAAGGTATTCACAAGATTTTTAATACCACACAACAAATACTAAAATGATTTAAAATAAAACATGCTTTCAAAAGTGAAAAACATCTTTTAAAAAGATTTTATGACCTTCTTAATTGATTAAGTCTTTGTATAATTAATCAAATTATTCTTGATGAGGTTCAAAACAAACTAAATGACATCTTTAATAATCGATTAAACTAAATAATAGGCAAACCACATCCTAGGATATTAATTAATTAACATCTTCATAGTCGATTAAATGTGTTTTTTTGCATTAATTGCTAAACAGAAATGATCAATTAATATGTGCCACAATTGATTAAAACATAAAACATTGCAAATGTTTTTCAAATATAACTGAGAATAATCCCTTAGCATTTTATAATAATCGATTAAATGCGTCAATATTATTTTAAATTAGTGTTTTCAAAAATCTATAAATAGAGATTCTATCTCAATCTTTTATACAATGAATACAATAACAAATGTGAATCTAATTGAGATATTATGAGAAATAAAGTTATATATATATATATAACTTTTTCTTTTGTTTCTTTTGTTATGATCCTTGAGCTTCATTAATCCTTTAGCGGATGATCATTTAACCTATGCTTCTGGAGTTTAGAGGGATTTTCTATAGTGGATGTATCCAATCTAACCTCCAGAAGAATCTAGTAAAGAAGGGAAGAATGCCAAAATGGGCCTCCAAGGATGTCTTTAGGAAAAGATTGACCTACATCACCTTGGTCAGCATGAGCCCCAATATAAGGTTCTAACCTGTGACTTCTCAACTGGAATGGGAAGCAAAGTAGTAGCTTCCTACCCATTCATATTAGTACGTTAGACGAAAATATTATGTAAAAGTTTCATATTACTTGTACTAAAAATCTACTAAATTCTATTCAAGTAACTCTGATGTAATTTAATTAAACGATACAAGAAAGTTATAAGCAAGATGTAAAATATTCATCTATAAAAGAATGATATAATAATATTTGATTTAGACCAATCCCATTCACTACTAGAAAAATCGTTAATAGTGACCAAAAAATCGGTTACTAAATGATCAAAATCAGTAACTGATTAAAACAGTGACCGATTTAGTGATCAAACGCTTCAGTCGCTATTTTACTGGTCGTTGATGTATAGTGACTGATTCTGTGACGAATTCTATGACTGAATCTGTTACCGATTTTATGACCGAATCTGTGACTGATTTTAAAATTTGACGAATATTATTTTTATTATAAAAAAGATATATAATATTTTTATATCTATTACTCCTATTATTATTTATATTTTTATTACCCACCACTAATCATTTCAATGAGATTTTGGATAAAGTACAACAAGGGGGAGTTGATCGCAATATCAAAGCAAAACAACTTTTCAATCATGTTACGATTATTATTATACTTATTATAACAATTATAATTATTATTAATATGATAAATATAAATATTATTATTATTATTATTATTGATATTATTATTATAATTATTATTACTATTATTATTATTATTAATAGTAGTATTGTTATTAGTATTATTATTATTATTAGTAGTAGTAGTATTCTTATTACTACTATTATTATTATTATTAATAATAGTATTATTATTATTATTATTATTATTATTATTATCTGTAACTGAATTTGTGATCGAATCAGTGACTGAAATCAATGAGCAAATTAGTGACTGAATCAGTAACCAAATTTGTGAACGAATTTTTCGATCACTGTTTCAGTCACTGATAGTAACCAAATTATTTCAGTCACTGATAGTAACCAAATTATTTCAGTCACTAATAGTGACCAAATTATTTCAGTCACTGATTCGGTCACTAATATTGACCGAAAAAATCGGTCACTATTAAGCAATTTTGTAGTAGTGATTATTTGTTGTTATTTTATTTAACCTTGTATATTGTTCTATTCATCTAATTTATTCTTTTTTCTAATCACACTCTTTCATTAGTTTATTCAATTCCTTGATTTTCGTTTTCAGTTTCTTATTATTTAACTTACCTTGATTATCATTTATTCTTTGTCTAATACCAGTTGACTGATTATTTCTTCACACTTCATTTCCTTGATGATATTTCATCTAACTTTACATATTTCTTCATATTTTATTTCTTAAATGATATTTAGTTTAATGTCATATATATATAAAAGCCTATTTGATTGACTTTTACTTCAATTTCTAGTAAGCAACTTCTTGTTGAATAAATAACCTGTTTGGTCTATCAAACATCGTCTAATAGATTTTTGAGCCTACACTATATTTCTTATACCTTAGTACTAGTTTGTCATATTTTAATTGAGATATAATCAAGGTTCATTCTAAAATTTCAAGGTTTAGTAAATAAAGTTTTCTTTCTAATTTTTTTCGTTGCAGTTTAATTTATCTCTTGGATTCGTGATACTTCTTTTCTAATATATTATGAATATTTGCTTAATATTTTAACAAAAATTTAATATTCATAACTTAACATTGGACAAGGTTATTTGTTCATCATTAAACACTAAGATAAATACTATTACATCTTACAAGACATAGAAAATATTCTTCGAGACACCCTTCATTAGGTGAACCCCTTCATCACTTTTATTTTTAAATAAATCTCCAAGCTCACAAACTAATCTTATATTTCTTTTTGAAATTAAATATAAACCAAACTTCATCAAATATCTTTTGGGTTCATCATGTAGGCAAAATTTAATTATTTATATCCTAACTATCTTACAAAATTCATTATTATTAAAAAAAAAAACTTCCAACAAATTAGATACCACTATTCTTTAAGATTTGGTATGTATGAATAAATATAGTTAATATTTATAATAATATAGAATTCATCATTTAAATTTTTAAAAAATTGCAAAACTTAAATTTTTTATATTTTGATTTTTATGATGAAAACTTTTAAATTTTAAAGAAAAACAGGTTTTGGCCAAAAAAAATAAAAGAATTTGAAGAAACAATAAAAAATAATTAAAATGACTTCAAGTAATAATAAAGTAATGAATAAAAAGCTAAAATGAAGAGCAAATGTAAAAGAATTACATAAACATAAATGATTGAAATCAATAAAATGATTTGAGAATAAACGAATAGAAAAATAAACTGTATCTAAGTTAAATAAAATCAAAACAATTAATTGAAGAGTAAAGTAAAAGAACATAAACGATTGAACTGTTAAAAATAGATTAAAAGCAAACAAAACAAATAAAGAAATGCATGAAAAATAAAGATGGTGATACTTTACCATAATTATGTTTTCTTTACACGTGAATTTACAATTAACTTTATTTATGTAATATATGTTTCATATTTTAGATACAAGTACTATTTTTCATATTTTTATTTACAAACTTGATTGAGAATTACTATTTCTAATAAATGTATTATATTCTTTATTTCTATTCTAAATTAACATTACAATTTTCTACAAACAAATAATAATTTATAACATACAAATAATAGGTTGTTATTTTATCTTAAATACTCACATGTTTGATGTCTGTTCAATCTTTTTTTTTGTATCTTTATATTGTTCTCCCTTAACTTTATTAATGACGAGACTCTTAATAAAAAAATGAGCATCATAATTTAATCCATTTATCAGTATCACCGGCAAATAATCATCTTTTCCATCAATCTTTTATTTACAAAATTGACCAACCTCTGTTGTTTCTCTTCTCTGTGAATTTCATATTTTATCTAATAAACTATTGTAATCTAATAAACACCACAAGGGACTTTGTCAAATAGGAAAAAAAATCAAATAAGATAAATTTCAATAAAAATGGTTCCGTACTCTTGGAATAGGTATAATAGGTATAATATGTCGCATCACATTAAGTAACTACAAAACATGCTAGTTTACCTTTTTCATCACTTTAACTCTGGCATTTGAAAATGGGTGAAGCACGAAGTTAACTCAAACCACAAACAAATGAACTGAACTATGTTACTTCGACAAGCTATTTCTTTTTTTCAGACTGTGTTTGTTCTTCCGTTATGCTTAGGTTAAATATCATATGTTTCTATTTAATTTTTAGAGTTACAGAAAATTTTGGGTCAGTAATTTTCATCTTTTAAAGAATAAATATTACATTAGTTAGACATTTTAATATATTTTCTAAACATATTTTTCTTTTATATTATTCATTGTTGCTAAACTTTAAACTCGTGTATTTGCTTATTTGAATACAATTTTAAAAATGTGTATAATAAATAAAGTATTGTTACTTAATACTATATCGAAATTAATATTTAGCCATAAAAATATATAATGAACATTAAGCAATCTAATTTTTTTACTAAATATAATTATATCCGTTAATTAGACCTTGTGATCTGCTACTACGGAATTTTAGTTTTCATTAAAGATTTAAATTATATATATATATATATATATATATATATATATATATATATATATATATATATATATAACAATCATGCAAGAAGCTCATTTAACACCTTAAATATGTAATTCACCTTAATCTTAACCATTAATTTCACTTATATAGTTCAGAACAGCTTTTCCCATCTCTTAGACATTAACTTGAACAATAATAATAATAATAACAATATTATATGAATGAGACATACAAATCTAAATGACACAATAATATTTGGAGGATAATATTAAAGCATAGATAGATGAGCATCACTTCTACAAGTTATCATGTCATTATAAGTTAATTTTTAATCTCATTATTTATGTACATATACTACACAGTTAAAATTTATATTTCTAACAATAACTGATATCACCCATCTATGTAAATTTCTGCTGGTTTTAAGCTGAATCATCTGAGTCTTTTTTATAACATTACTAAACTAGGTCATGTGTTTATTCACAAGGAAAGAGGAACACATTCTTATCTAATTGTATGATTTAGATGCATAGTTTTTATTTTTATTTTTATTTTTATTTTTTATTTTTATTCTTATTTACATTTAGATGCATAGTTCATGTGACACATTTGTTTGGTTCTAGAGGCATTTCAGCAGTGTACGTATGGCAGAATATTTTTGGTACTGATGAGTATGAACTGGAAAACTAGCAGAAGGTGCACGTACATAAAAAAGCAGTCTATATGATTCACACTTGATGAGACTGGTTTTATTTACATGAGATCCTATACTATACTAGTAATACCAGTCTCTTCTTAAAGATTTTTTGTTTTCTATCCAATCCTATACACCTGGTTCTATGGACGCAAGAACTTTGAAACCAAACATTGAATGTCTCCGGGCATATTTTATAACCGTAAAATATCAAGTTTAGGATTCTTTGTATACTTATCACCATTTTCAATCAATCACAGGTGGTCATAACTTTGGTACTGCCAAATTAGAATTTCAATCATGTCTATGTAGCTGTAGCTAGTCTACTTACGTGGAGACAAGCAACCAACGAACCAGCCATGCATCTTAATCAATGTAATTTATTTGGGAAAAGTAACTTTTTGAAGAAAAAAATGAAAAGCTCTAGCACACTAGTACTAAGGAAGTAGTAGAGTCAAATGGGTTGAACACAGTAGAAGGTAGATGTCACTTCATGGGATCACAGATAAACATAAACATAATGATAATGGATGGGTATGTGTGAGGATTAGAGACAAAATGAGGGGTGTGGAGGCAGAGTGCACAGTGATAGTACGACCACGCGTTGCACCAAGCAGTGACGACCGAAACAGGGAAGGGACTTGTTGGTGATGGGTTGGCGGCAGAATGCTGAGCTGAAAATCAGAGTTGGGATGGTTTAGACTCCTAGGGTTTGCCTGGGTATTTTTGGATCTCGAAGAGGTAAAGGATCGCTACAAAAGCTGAAAAACAACACAAACACTGGCCCCACACTCTCCTCCACTTTCCTCGTATTAATTCATAATTACTACCATAGGATCACTTCTATTTAGTTTTAGTTCATCCATTCACCACTAAAATCTACTATGTGAAAGATCAACATTACTTTTACATAACAAGAGTAGTTAAGTTTATTTTATAATTTTATTTTTGTGCAATAAAAAGTCTTTTTTTTTTTCTAAATTAGATAAGAGTATTGAAACAAAAAAGTATCATGTTTGGATAACTGGAGAGAGAAAAAAGAATATAGAGAATTAAAGGGATACATTTGATTGAGAGAAAAAATAAAAATGGTGAGAGCTTGTATTAGTATTAGTATTTTTTATCTCTCGTTTTATTTATTATCAAAAAAATTTAATTATATAATCTTTAATATTTTTTCAATTTCGTGCATATTTCTACCATGTTAAATAAATAAATATTTAATTTCATTTTTTATTTATTTTATCTTTGGATTTACACAATAATGGCATAGTAATATAGTACTGTTAATTTTGTTGCCTCCTAATTATAAGTACAACACATTATTAATAGTATTATTTTTCAATGACTTAATAATTATGGAATATTAATGAGATATACTTATATAACTAACTTCTCTAAATTTTCTTTAATATGAATTGAAAAAAAATAAAATTGTTACATTGCAAATTTTACAAAATAATTCAAAAATAAGATGAATTTTAGTAGTATATTTTGCTTCTTTTTATTAATATATTAAATATTTCGTATTCTGAAATTATTTTTACATTCATCATGTACTTAAATCTAAATTTTAAAAATGAAAATATCAAAATCAAATCTAATAGAGTTTGTAAGAACCGAAATTTAAAGATTGGTTGAGATAGTCTTTCTTAAAAAATATATGAACTAAAATCTTTTAAATATGTTATATATATATATATATATATATATATATATATATATTAGACTTTTAGTTATTCAATTATTTTTCCAAAATTTTAGATTCTTTTTATTTTTTCATTTTCTTTAAAGATTTTGATCTCTTCATATTTTTCTTTGAATGCAAGTTAGAATGGACTACTAGACCGATTAAATTGTGTTTTCGGATAATTTTTTTTTTAAAAAAAAACCTTTAGTCTCTTTTTTTTTTTTCATCTTTCACTTGCATGTTGCAGTGTCCTATTTTGTGTACGAGGTTGGAGTACTACTTCTTGTTTATAGTTATAGGTTTTGTTTGTGAAATTAAGATTTCTATAAACAAGTTAAGACTGTCCTAACTTTATTTTAATTTTACTTTAACTAATTCTTTTCTTCTGCTGCTTAGAAAGCACAGGATTAGAAAGAAAGAAGAGAAGTTAATAAGTTTGATGAGTTTTTGTTATTATAGTCTTGAATTTGAGTGTTACATTTTGTGAGATTGAAATATAGTGTTGATATTTGGTTTTGATATGATAATGTTGATTTAAGTTTTTTCTTAAATATTTAAATATATAATTATTCTTGGTTGAATTATATTATGATTGTTGAATTGAACTAATTGTTGAGTATAATTGGATGGAAAAATAAGAAATATTTGTTGATAATATTACATGCCAACAAGTACACATAGAAAGTTGAATGATGTTGAATAGGTTAAAGTTTCTATTTGAATCGTTGAAATCTTGGAGTGTGTTTTTAGTCATTGTATAATTACATTTTTTATGTTAATTTTCTCTCAAACAAAGTGATTTCACAAGAAAAAAAATAAGGATTTGCCCTCTATTTTATTTTCGTTCAAGTAAGATAATTTTTCTCAAGTGATAAACACAAGGATGTTTTTTGTTTGGTTCTCCATTTAAGTAAAAATTTGTTGCTCTAAGTGTTATTACTTATTATAATTAGTAAAAACTTTATGCTTATATTGTTTAAGAGAATTTTGTTGTGTTTCATTGTGTACAAAGATATGTATGGAGAAATAGTAATGATATACTTTGCTATTAGTTCCTTTTTGGATGTTGTAGTCTTTCTATGAGTGTTGTTGCCATTTTCAGATGTAGGTGGTTTGAATGTTGTGGAAGGTATTAGGTCCTGTTAAGGGTTGGGTATTAAGCATAATACACGATTCTCTAAAGAGATAAGATATCCTAGATTCACTGGTAGTAGTATGACTACGTAGATTAAGACCATTTGATGGTGAGAAGCAGTTGAAGGTATAACCTCAAAGTAGATATTTTATGTCACCCTTGAATAAGGGAGTTGGTGACATATTCCAATGTCTGGGTATTTTTCTCTGTTAGAATGTGCTTAATAATAATCTTCAAGAAGCACAATGATTGTGTGAGGAAAACATTATCTTTGAAATTATGGATATAGCTACGAATGTCTTTTGATTTGAGTGATATGTAGATATACATGTGATTGAGATATATTTAATTTTGTAACTTTAGCTCACCCTTGCATGTGTATGTTTTGAATGTTATGACAATATTTGATACAAAAGCAAAAAATGACAAAGGTGCTAATAGAACTATTAGAAGTGACTAAGGATAATTATGTTTATGAATATATATTTGAGTATGAAAATATTCTTTTGAGGAATTGTATATGTTTATAAATATATGGGTTTGTATATTTTTGGATGAAATGTATGTTTGTATGTACATATATATGTATGTATGCATGCATGTATGTATCTTTATAGTTAAAAATCTTGGGATGTTAAATAGTGATATCAAAACAATTATTTCCTAGGTTTCGACTTGAGGGAAGTGAGTATGCTACGAAATTAATATATGAATGTTATTTTGAAATTGTTTGAAATGTTTTAGAAAATTTTACATGAAAAGTTAATTGATTTTTCTTTGATTTAAATAGAACATGGCATTTAGACCTCCTACTCCTTTACATAGCCCAGGTGGTTAGGGTTATAAAAATCATGATCAATGCTCTACATCAGATGCAACTAAGACACAACAACATCAAGCAACTTTAGACCAGACGGATGTGACTAGAGTGGCAGCTGAAGCCACACAACAAGCATAGAGTTTATACCCTTTATCTCTTACTTTAAGTCTTGTTAAATTTATGAGATATAATCCTACAAGGTTTAGTGGGACTTATGAACTTAACTTGATAAAGATAAGTGGGTTAAGGAGGTATAGAAAATATTTAAAGCTACAATTTTCCTGGATGAGAAGAAGTTATCTTTTCTTGTGTATCTTCTTTATGATAGGGTTGAGTATTGATGGATGGGTACACATCAGGTGATGCAAACCAAAAGATAGGTACTTGATTAAGAAGGCTTCAAAGGAAGTAAAGTTGATGTGGCTGACTTAAGAAAAGTTTTCTATACATAAGTATATAACTAAGTTTTAACATTTAGCTCGTTTTTACACCTAAGTTACTTTTCAAGCGTGGAGGTGCATAAAATTTGAAAGTGGCCTCAAAGGTGATACCTTTGTTTGTCAAAGATCTCTGCTTAGAAACTAAAGACAAACAAGAGGCTGAAAGCTAAAAGCATAGTGGTGCGTAATCAAAACAAGGGAAATTTTAGTGGAAAAGGGAAGATGGAACAAAAGAAAGCATACACTACACCTTAATACTATAAAGGTAGGGTATCTATATCTCAGCAAAGACCGAATCTTTAATAATACAGATGTGGAAGACCACATTATATCAGAGACTATTAATAGTCTTCCCTGTTATCATCTGTTACAGGTATAAGAAGCCATACAACACGAGTAACAAATATAGAGTGTAGATGAAACCTAATCATTCTAATAGTGGTACACAGGGTTAACAACCTAACAACCCTAAGCCTACAATGGAAAACATATTCTTTGTTATGAGTGGAGAAGAAGCTTCTCAATTAGATTTCCTAATTAAGGTGTGTGTTCTATAACTAGTAAAGAACTTAGTATTTTGTTTGATTATAGACCAACACATTATTTTTCGTTAAGTTTTTGCACTGAATCTTTAAATTTTTCTATTCAGAAGTTGTCTTTTGATTTGTTGGTTTCAACTCCAACCTCCAATTTAGTTATGAAGTCTTCCGTTGGTAGTGGTTGTTCAGTGGTGGTGGGTGAATGTAGATTCTAAGTAAATTTGATATGCTTACCTTTGAAGAATATTGGCGTGATCTTATGAATGGATTAGTTACTTGCCAATTTGTGTACATAGATTATGGTGAGAAGGAAGCTAATTTTTCCTGATCTAAGTGATATATTTTTAGTTTCATTTCAAGATGTTATAAAGGATGTGAAGAGTGGAGATTTTTACTTTGTAATTTTTACCTATATAGAAGTAAGTAGAAAATATGAGTTGAGAAATTTACTAATAGAAAGAAATAGATGGATGTTTTCGTTGAGGATGTTATAAGGTTAACTCCAAAAAGATGAGTGTTCTTTATTGATCTAATTCTTGGAGTATAACTAATATTAATAGTTTCATGTTGAATGGTGCAAGCCAAGATAATGAAGTTCAAAATGCAAGTACAAGAATTACTAGATACACATAGTATTTTCATGAAAGGAAATACTATGTTAAGATTGTTTAAGATGTGCATTGTCAGAGGATTTGATCAATAAGGAAGTATCTTGACTCTATTGATACATTAAAATCATATAGATAAATATTATCAGGTGGTGAGAGTTGAAGAAGATTAATGGTTGTGATTTGTAAAAAAGTCAGTTAAAGAAGTTCATATGGATTAACCTTGTCATACGAGAACGATTGATTCATATATGTATGGGGTCGTGTGGATTTAACAACTTGAAGTGGTATGACAAGTGTAGACCTTTGAGTCTAATTCAATACACAAGTCTTCCGGAAATAGAGTCAAATGTTTTTGTATGTGAGTCATTGTATTTTCTGAGCTATTGTAAAGACTTGATGATTGTAATAATGTATGGATTTTAGTGTGAAAACTTGATGTATTTTAGTTTGAACCTCTTGTATTAAAACTGCTCCTATCTCCACTTTGGAAGCATCACACTCTATCTCAAAATATTTTAAAAATTTTCAAGTGCTAAGAAATGTGCATGTGATAAATATTTTTTTAATTTTTCAAAGCCTTCCATTTTTCTTTGTTCCAATGAAAAGGTTTTTCTTCAAAATTTCATTTAGGGGGCAACAATTTCACTAAATTTTTTTACAAAGTGGTGATAAAAACTAGCTAACAGATAGCAATATCTCAACTCACTGACATTCGTGGGAAAGGGTTAATCTCTTCTCACTTTTACTTTCTCGTGATCCGCTTGGGCCTCTTTGTCACTTAATACAAGGCTAAAAAAGTTCACATTATTCATTCTAAGAACACATTGTTCCTTATGGACAAAAAGAGTGACATTTTTCAATGTTTCAAACACGGTCCTAAGATGATGCAAATGTTCATGCACGACCAAGCTATAGACAAGAATATTATCAAAATATACTCCAACAAAATTTGCAATAAAAATTCTAAGAACATAATGCATGAGTCTCATGATTGTATTAGGCACATTGGTCATCCATAAGGCATTACAAGTCTTTCATATAAATCAATTTTTGTTTTAAAATTCGTTTTCCATTCATCACCCTCTCTTATTCTTATTTGATTATAGTCTCTTTTCTAAATCTATCTCTAAGAAAATTGTACTTCCAAATTTTCAATATATCAAGTCATTTAGTCGGGGGGATGGGGTGTTTATACTTGATAGTGATGTTGTTTATTGTCTTATAGTCCATGCACATTCTAAAAGTCTCATCTTTCTCGGGAACCAAAATTACAAACACCACACATGGGCTCATGCTTTCTCCAAAAGTGCATCCACTTGTCTTTGAATCTCCTTTGTCTCCTTGAAATTACTTCTATAGGTTGACCTATTAGGCAACGTGGAAGCCCTTTGGGAGATTCTTGAAAATTCCCCTCAAATTCTTCTAAGAGTTTTTCCAAGTCTAGAGAAGGTAGAGGTAGGAATTGAGAAGACAAAGAACAAACATTAATGGGTAAAATAATGTATAAAGGTTTGTGCATGTGTTTTACCTTTTTCACCTCTTTGTGCGACACCATTAATAACTCCTTGTCTTCTTTTCTTGTGGAAGTTTTGTATGACTTTTCTTTCTCCCTTCGATCTCTTATCACCATTTGATATTTTTTTCACTTTGTTTGGTGTAAAAGGTGTTAAGAAGTAAGTGTGTCCCTTCCTTTCAAAAGTGAACTTGTTGGTATGGCCATCATGGTGAACATGCCTATCATATTGCCAAGGCCTTCCCAAAAAGACATGTGAAAAATAAGGTTTAGACCGAGTTCAAGAGGGGGGGGAGGGTGAATTGAACTTTCAAAATCTTTTCGCAAATCTGATTTGTTCTTGAATAGAGAATGAAAATTCTTAATTCAATCAATCAACTCGTGTAATTCTGGACTGTCCAGTAAACAATCAATTATGCACAGCGGAAATTATTAAAAATAAACCCAGAAAACAGTTTACAGTATAGAAATGTGTTAATCCAAATTCAAGATGATTAAACACAATCCAGTAGATTAAAGATAATCCAGAAACACAGTTGATTCAGATATATATAAACAGATGTTCAAAATATAATCAACAATATGATCAGATTTTAATCCAGTCAATTTAAATGATAACAACAGCTGAATAAAAGAAATCAAGAAGAGTAGGGAGAAAAGCAAGAACACAGAATTTTTATACTGGTTCACCCTTCCTCAAGGACTACGTCCAGTCCTTTGCAAACTAGCAAAGATTCCCACTAAAAAGATCACAAGATCAGTTTACAACCCTTGCTCCCAGCAAGTTACAAACTGCTCCCAGCAGTAAACCCACACCTCACTGAACCCCTCAGCTAGTGTGTAACCAGTGCAGAAACCCACTGCACCACAACACTTGCAGTCTGCAAGCAACACTGCTCCCCGCAACACTCACACTCTACTGAACCCCTCAGCAGATGTGAGACCAGTGCAGAAACCCACTGCACCAACTCAATTACAGACCCAGTAATTGAAAAACAGCAAACAGATTACAAAACAACAAGATCAGGACTTAATCACACAGTACTTCTACACATAACAAATTACAAAGAATGAAGATCAGGTGTAGAAGACTTAGCTTTAGTCCAGAACCAAAGTAGCAAGAACCTCACTCAAGGATGCTTTAAAGATTCACGTTCTTGGAGGTTTCTTTATTTGAAAAGCTTTGCCAAAGGATGATCGCACAAAAGGGGCGTTATATCTCACTTAGAAAATCTCAAGGAATGCTTTTCGAAAATCTTAGATCTCTGAAAATGATAGTGCCAATTCCTTTAAATACCCAAATCAGTTTTAAAAACAGCTTAGCTGTCACAGTTTAATTAATTGAACAAACCATTCAATCGATTGAATTGACCGTTAGTTGACCCAGTCAAAGATTCCAGCAGTAACATAAATAACTGTCACATTCAATCGATTGATTTAGAAATTCAATTAATTGAAAACCTTTTCCAGCAAAAATCAGTTTGGCCTATTTTTCTTAAAACCAGTTTTAAAAAAAATTTTTGTGAATCTCTTAGCATCTCAGGAATGATGAACCATGCCACTAATGATTAAGGACTAAGCTAACACCAACACACAAACTCAACTAAAGACCAAGACCGAATCACCCAACCATCTTCATGTTGGCTCAAAGTCTTCACTTGAATAATTATGGTCCAGGTTGGTTCCAACAGATTCTTCATCAGGTTGGTTCCAACAGATTCTTCATGAGGTAGTCTTCATAAACTCACGTGCTAGGCATTGATCTAACAAAGTCCAGATCCAATTCATCAGAAACTTTAGCAAGCTATGGTCTTTCTTGACTTCATCAAATCACATGCTTAGCCTTGGTGCTAACAACATGGCTTGCCTCTATAGGAACCACATCACACAACACTTCATTTTTATACTTGCTAATGGAGAAACCTTGATTACTAACTTTTATCTCTCCATCTTCACTCAACCATTGTAGCTTGTAAGGTTTTAGATGGGGAATGGTTGAAAGTTCAAGCTTTTTCACCAATCTCTTACTTGTTATATCAGTGCAACTTTCTCCATATGTAATATGTATACAAACTTTATTGTTGATGAGGCATCTTGTGTGAAAAATATTTTCCTTTTGAGTTTCACCCACATCCTTATGGACATGTCCAAGCATTTGTCTCACCACCAACAAATCTCCTTTCCTTGGGAAAAGAGTATACTCACTACTTTTAGAAGAAGTTGGACCAGAGGTTGGCGAAGAAGAAGATGAAGAAGGAGTAGAATTAGAAGAGTGCTCAGATTTAACTTGTCCATTCTTCAACACCATTATCCTTTGGTTTGGACAATTAAAAGTTTTGTGTCCATAACCCAAACATTTAAAAAATTTGATACTAATTGTCTTTTTCTCAATTTTGGGTTTTGGTAAAGAAGATGGGGGAGCATGAGTCTTATCATGAGAAGAAGAAGTTTCTTATCTTTAGATGAAAAATTTTGGAATCTTTAGAAGAAGACTGATGGTGTTTAGAGTACTTACCTTAGTGAGTCTTTTCCTTTTCCTTCTCTTTGTGTGAGGAATTCCATGATGACATACCTTTGGAAAACATTCCTTCTTTTGATTTGTTTTCCCACTTTAATAGCTTGATGGAAAATATCTATATCTTCTAAAGTCCCATGTTCATGTAACTCCACCACTTATCTTGATTTAAGCCATTTAGGAACCTTGTCACTTGTGCTTCCATGACTTCATCTAAACTGGACTTGAGGAGAGCATCTCCATCTCTTTGTAGTATTCCTCCACTTTTTTAGATCATTTCTTCAATCTTTAAAGTTTAAGGATCAAATCCTTTTGCTAATGTTTTGGCATGAATATGGTTCTCATGGTCGTTTTCAGTTCATCCCATCTTCTAGGGCTTGTTTTCCTTTGTCAACATCATTTAGAAATTGATTCCACTAATACAAAGCATAACCCTCAAATTCAAGGACCATAAGTCTAACAATGTTTGTTTCATACAAGTCACAAGAAAACAAAATTTGTTCAAATTTTCTTTCCCACTCTTCATACACATTTGGATCTGAATCGACAAATCTAGGAAGTCTTGCATTATTTCTAAAAAAAATTCCATTTTTTGCATTCTTTTTTGGTGTTATTCTTCTCCTTTCATGCATACCTTCATAAAAAGTCCTCCATATCACTCTCAACTAGTAGAGGATCTAGAAGACCTTCTTTCTCTTCTATTCATCATTGCTTTCAGTTCTTGTAATTGTTGTCTCAATTATTATATAGTTACTTGTTGTGGATTCATTTTGACACTTCCTTCTTCCTTAGGACTCACGAACATAGCTGAAAATTTTCAATAAAACCTAAAAAAAAAAAATACAAGAAAACAACCCAAACTAGGCAAAAATTGAGTGGTAGTCGCAAAATATTTTTTTAAATTAGTGTATAAGTGTTTTCACTCCAAAAATTTTCACACACTCTTAAGATGGTAATTCACTCAAAGAATATTTATTCTCACTCAAAATTGTGCATAATTAATGAGAAAATGTCTCACACTTACCTCTTATTCTCATTAAGAAATACCAACTCTCAAATGAAAGATGTAACAAATCCAAATTATCTCAAACCTTAAATTGTATCAACTTTTTATGAAAAAATTGTAAGGAACAATAAAGAAAAACTAAAAAAGGCTAAAAAAGAAATGACACACAACAGAATACAATACTTATGTGACAAATTTATACAAAGAAAATCAATGAAAAGCTTGGAAAAGATTCAAAGAACAATGAATATTTCTGCAAAATATCCACGCATTGGAATCATCTAAAATCTTGAGATGAAAATTAGTTAAGATTCACTCAATTCAGAAAATAAATCCTAGAGAAAATTGTTGAAAAAATTCGACAATTTCCCTGAGAGTTATACATGAAAGTCAAGAAACTAGAGGCAACTACACATTAACAACCATTTATCAAACACTCGGTGAACACAATTTTATGCAAATTTTGTTTTGAATTGTTTTTGTAAATTTCTATTGTTTTTTTAATACCTATAGGGTTCGGTTATTCAAGATAGGATCCGTGGGGTCCCAAATGAATTGGCTTATTCGAAAAAAGCCCTGTTCTTTGGAAGATCTATCTTGTGTCTGGTACTGCATGGTTCCACTCTGCAAGAACTCTGAATCATTCTCTTGAAGCTCATCCTCTTCATCATAAATGATTCGCTTGTCCCGAAATGACCTGGCCCAATAGGGAAATCCCAATGAATTGGGCCTTTCAATACAATCAAATAGAAAGCCCCAAGGGCGCCATATTTTAGGAGCCCAAACGGTGTGATTGAAAAAATCATCCTCTATCTGTTGTGGGTCGAGGACTCCTCCTCCTTCTTCAAACTCCGATTCATATTTTTCATAGAGAAATATCTGATCAACGATAGAATAAGATCCATTTTCAATCCTATTGAAGGGATTCCTTGGTTTGGACCGAAGAAGCAATGTCACTCGATTTTTATGAAACTGACTGCAATCTTTTTCTGTACGTGAGGATCCCACCAGAGCGCCTTCTACTTCTAATAGGCCATGAAATAGATCAAAATTATTCCCAACGAGTCCATAAGATGTGATCCCATTTTTTTCATCAGGTCCGGGTAGAGACCAAAGGTCTTGAGTGACCGATCCGGCAGAATAACTCAAAAGGTAAAGAAGTATCGTTAATATCTTCAAACTCATTCCAAGTTAGAAATACCATTTAACCCCTATGAAATTTCTTTTTATTTTAGTTATCGAAACTCAAAATCCACAAGATAACTATAAAAGAAAGAATCACAACACTTGCTTTTAATATTTATGGGTTTTCAATCTTCTAAAACATATTTCCTCTTAACTAAACTTTCAAAACAAGATTAAACACTTTGAAACTATAGAAAACTTTGTGAAGAAAACAACAACTCAAAGAAAGGACAAGGATATAAGAACACAAAATCAACCATGCATCAACATCATACCCATTCCTATAGAGAGAAAATAAATCGATAGAATCAATCAAGATTTATGATGTTTATATCCCAAACATCAAGAACTATGATGTTTATATCCCAATGGCTTGATTAATGGAATAACTAATGAACAAAAATACAAAACATGATGTTTATATCCCAAAGATGATTCGATATGACAAGAACACAAAGAAAATAGAAGAATCGCCTTGCACCAATAATGGGTTTCAAACCCATTTTTGAAGAACACCTCTCTTGATGATGATGATGAACATCTCCATGGAAAGGGTTGATTCTTATAGCTCTTGATAGCACTGGATGTGAACCTTTAAAGGTTTGTAGGATCTAGATCAGCCCAAGAGAAGATGAAGTTTGTATTCTCCAAGAGAGAAAAAGATTTAGCGCATCATATGAATGTATGAAAGTAGATAAGCCTTCGGCCATTACAAAAACAATGAATGAACGAGTGTTGAAAAATAAGAAACAAGAAGGAATTGAAACATAAAATGGATTAATGTAGGAAATGAGATGAACACCCCACCTTCAAAGATGAGACCTTCAAGGATGAGCGAAAGAGAATCCGCCACTTGAGAAAACTTCTCAAGATAAGCATTTAAAAGATTAAAGTAGAGACACAACTCAAAATCTTAGAAAGACTCACTAAGAAGTTTCTTCTTCATTCAATTGTGAATTTACAAAGGAGAACACCCTTATTTATAACAAGGATGGTGCATCCAAGAGAAGCTTCAAAGATGAAAAAATATTAATCAAGGTTAACTATACTTAACCATGTTTAAGCTAAACTAATCTCTTGAAATTAGGAGGACGCACTTTGTAGTTTCTAAGATACATGAATGTAATGATTACTCTGGGATGGCTAAGATGCATGTACATAGAAGAATGCACTAGGTGGTTTCTTGAATGTACATGTACAATTAAGACTAGATACTATGAATGTGTCTTCAACTTAAAGGGTAAAAAATGACTTAAGTATCCTATGTGAGGTACATTGCGAACTTAAACCTTAAAAAACTCTCTCAAGTTCCTACTCTCAAACTTGTACTTCTCTCAAGTTTTTTCTAATTTACAAACAATTATTCTTCTAATTTCTTCCTCCAAACTCTAAGCATTCCTCTTGTTAATATTCTATCAAAGCTCCTCCTAATTTGTTCTTCTTTATCTCCTTTAGTCATGCTCCTATTAGAATTCCTTGATGCTCTTCCTCTCTTTCTTCCTCAGAAACTTCCTCATCTTCATATGTATCACTAGTGCAAAAGTTTGATGTATTTAGTGATCATAAAAGTCTAAAATATTTTTTTTATCAGAATGAATTGAATTTGAGATAGAGAAGATATATGAAGTTATTAAAAGAGTTTGAGATTCAGATGTTATACTATTCAAGGAAGGCAAATGAGTAGTAGATGTTGTGAGTGGAAAGAAAATTCAAATGTAAGCTTTGATGAATAGAGAAATTCAAAGATTTGAATCTTGGAACTGAGCTAGCATATGATTATATCTGATTTGGTATGTTTTCTACACCAATCGATCCCTTGAGATGATAAAAAATATTTAGACCCTGAAATATTATTGATTTATATTTTCCTAATCTCTACTATTTACTCAAGTATAATTTTGATAAAAGAAAAGATGTGAAATGAAATCAATATCCTATTGAGAAGTTAGAGAAAATTTTAGGAAAGAAAAATTAGAGAGATAGTGGAATTTTAGAAATGAATCTAAATAAATAAATTTTAGCATATAGAAAACATACTTTAATCCATATTATTTTTAAAAAAATATATCTTTATAATCTTTACAAATTTCTTCTTACATTCTTTTCAATAACTAAATTTTCATGTTCAAAATTTTTTCTCACTAGAAAAGAGATAAGGATATGTATCTTTCTCATATGATCTTCTAACTCCAGTTAAGAGTTGATAGTTCTCAAATCCCATAAAACCTTATATAATTAATGCTTCTACGACAAAATTGTTTTATCTCATGAACCTTAATCCACACCGGTTTAGCTTCGACATACAAGTCTTTTCTAACATGAACCTCATTAGGTTCCAAACATGCTTTGGGTCTACCACATATTTTCTTAGTTGAGAAATATGAAACACATTATCCAAATTGAAAGAAAAGGAAGTAAAACAGTCTCACAAGTCACTAGACCTATTCTTGTGAGCATCTAATTTGGTCAAATGAATTTAGGAGCTAACTTTTTGGACTTGAATGCTCTCTTAACACCAATGATAGGAAAAATTCTCAAAAAATATGATTACCAGTATCGAGTTTCAACGGCTTCCTTTTTTATTTGCATGTGACTTCTACCTACTCAAAGATGCCTTCATTTTATCTTACCTCTCTTATTAATCCTTTCAGAAGTTTGCTTCAACAATTCAAGTCCAACCAAAAAATTTTCTCCATCTTGAAACCATCACAGTGGGGCTCCACACTTGTGTCCATACAAAGCTTCAAATGATGTCATGCCAATATTATCACGATAATTGTTATTGTAGGTAAATTCCACTAAATACATCACCTCATCCTAACTACCCAAATAGTCTAAAACACATATTCTCAAAAAATCTTCTGAAGTTTAAATAGTTCTTTTAGATTGTTCATCAGTTTGGAGATGATAAGATAAACTAAGTTTTAGCTTAATTCCCAAAGCTTCTTTCAAAGTATGCAAAAATCTAAAAGTGGATCTACCTAAAAAGGATGATGTCCTTTCACAAATATTTGGTAAATGGATGAAAAATCATATGGCAATACCATCCCATTTTTTCTATGGCACTTTTAAGTGTTCTAATGTGCATTGTTATTGGGATTCATCTAGAAAGAGATATCTTGACTTTGCTGGTAGATTAGAATCATATAGATAAAAACTACCAGGTGGTCAAAGGAGGTTCATATGGATGACTAGGGTTTGAAATATAGTTGGACAAAAAAGATTATATGGATTAACCATGTCATACCAGGGAAATTAATTATACATGTTAGTTGTATAAACATTCCAACATTTATATTTAAGAATTAAAGTCACATTTCAACATTTCATAGGCATTGACTCTACTTCCGGAAGACCCGTGCATTGAATTATTCATTGAATTAGACTCAGAGCTTAGCACATATCAGATGACTCTTCTAAATGTGAATCCACATAGTCTCCAACCAATCATAACATCAGCTGACAGGGTAACTTCATATATTTGTCCTGACCAGCTCTTTCAAGTTGTAGTTTCAATTAAATGGACCTCATTCAACTCTCACCACATTATACCCTTCATCTATGTAATTATAAGGTATTAGTAGAGTCAAGATACCTTATTCTCAAAAAATCCTAAAAAAATGCACATTCTATATTATTCTTACTCGATATTTTCTTTCCTGAAAATACTAAGTCGATAATGTTATTCCACATCACTACTCATACATGTTGGAATACAATGAAAGGATTATCAGCATCAAGAACAAAAAAAAGCATTAAAAACTCATAAAGTACTCTAGCTCATGCCCAGTCCAAGAAGTGGGGTCCGACACCACTCAAACTCGAGAGCACCCTCTCAAGAATTGAGCCTTGCACAACTGCATAATTCAAAACATCTTGTGCTCACTCAATTCACCATCTAGTTAATTTCTTACTCTTCTTATTTCACAATCATATGCAATTTTAAATAATCATTTATATCAAACTATTAGTAAGTTTCCTTCAAAAACTCATTCCTCTCCAAAAGAAGTCATGAACTTAATGTGATAACTCATAATACTTACATACTTTCGAAATCGATTCTAGATATGGCTAATGAAATAGAGGCAAATACTATATTACTATTTAACCACATTCAAGACTCTATTTTCTTAATAGTTACAGTCATTTACTTATATAGATATAGATGAACCAATCAGTTCTTAAACCATGAAAAAAATCTACATACATTCACAATACCAACTTCTAATACTACCATCAAACTAAAACTACAAAATTCAATCAGTCAATTCCACTCATTTCACATTGAAAATGAATCAGACCTGCCATATAAAAAAGTACACAATTTTCTCAAGCACGTTCACATTTGTTTCTCAAATCTTAAGAACTCAATTTGAACATAGAATTCAGTATCTGCATAGACATGTCAGTTTAGTTTCCCTTACCTATCTAAGAGGAGAATCACCTATGAAAGACTTGAAGCTACCACTTAAAAGGATAACCCAACCTGCAACATATAGTTCTAATCAATGATTTGAATCTACCCTTAGGATCCAAAACAAACAAGTATGATTCTTGATGTCTTTAAGACTACATGCACGAAAGTGCACGCAGATTTTTTTAATAGAAACCTTAAACTGCACAAGAACAGGGGAAAATTGGTACTTATCTAAACCAAAATGGTGATCCGCTAAACTTGCTCTACCTACTCTAGAAATTGGATTGGGACTTTTGATCTTCGATATGAAGTAGGAGGAAAACTAGATTTTTGAGAGAGAGAGAGAGAGATAGCATAGAGGATTATCGAATTATGTTGTCTAGAGAGAGAGTGATTTTTGTTAAAATAATTTTCTGAATCCTTACATAAATCTTTGGATCTATCTCAGTGCATGAGTCTTCCAAAAATATAATCAATTGTCTATGTAATTGAATAAGTGTCATGGTATAAAAATGTATTATTTTAATATTTTAAATGTTTTATGAATATGATATGTTTAGATAAATAGAAGTTTATAATTATGTTATTTTAAAACATCTTTTAACTTATTTTTGTTTGTGCTTGTGTTCTATTATTGTTTTTGTATGTGATAATAGTGGGATATATAAATAAATAATTTAATAGGTAATAAAACTTCACAGTAAATTACTTGAATATTTTTGACTTATTTTAAGAAGACTCTTTTAATGAAATTTCTATTATAATTTTTTATATAAAGAGTAATAATATTATTTTAAAAACCTGATAAATGTAATAATATATATTTTTGTTTTAGTTAAGTTATCGTTGTTTCATAATTATTAAGATATTTGGGATAATACCTTGTAAGATGGAGAACTTTATTCCAATACTTCATTATTCATTCAGTTCTGATAATTGTGTTGGGGAAAGAAAATCCTAAATTCTAATTAATAATTTAACTTCATATACTAAAGGTTCAAGTATAAGTTTAAAGGGTGGCAGTAATTAAAAATATATTTAGTTAAGAATGAAAAGTGAAATCGTATCTTTTATTATTCATCAATCAGCAAAAGGAAAGATGAAGCGGGATATGCTGCCTCTGTTACTTGTTACATGTCGTCAATGCCAATGGCTTTTGAAAGGAAAGATGTTGCAGATTTTCATAGAAAGGGTCAATCACTTAGCAGTCATGACATACATCAGAAGAATGCACAGAGATTTTATTAAAAAAGCTGATTCTTAGTGATAGAGATATATACTGATAGACGCAAATTCAAGAGGTTACCCTCATGTTGCCCTTGGTGTAATCCTATGCTCATAGTTTGGTGTTAGGAGAGAGAAGAGACCTGTTAAAACATATGACTCAGAATTATGTTTCTTTAACTCATCTAACATGTTTACACGTCTTAATATTTGATTAAGCAAAAAATAAACAGTATTCTATTTTCGGTTTTAAATCTCATTAATTCCATTATTATTGTTATGTTTAATTTTACTTATAAGGAAAATTCTTTAAATATATATAATACACACACACACACATATATATATATATATATATATGTGTGTATGAAAAGATTATATTCTAAATTAAGAAAAACATGTAAAATTATAAAAATAAGAAAAATGTAAAATAAAATTTTAATATAGAAGATTTAATTTAATATGAAAACGAAACAACCTTCCTATCACGGAAATTCACACAAAGTCGATTATTCTTAAAAATTGTAATAACTTTTTTGCTAAAATCTAGTCTACTATAAATTATAATGTAAACTTTTGATGTTTTGCTTATACCTTTATCCATAAGAAGTTTGATGAAGTTGTTTTAGACACTAGGGTTTTGCGTTCACAGAGCATATCTATTTTTTGTCTTTTGTAAAACCTGTGCTTTGTTTTCTTCTGAAGACTTGTAATCGGATAGTCAATAAATTAAGCTAACTAATAATCTCAATAAATATTATATACCATGTTGACAATAGGCACTTTATCCATAGGAGAAGAAAAAAGAGAATAGGAGTCTCAGTGTGAATAGGAAACAAAAAAGCAAGCATTAGCACAGGCAGTATTATAGAGTGCATAGACTATAGTACAAAATTCTGTGTAAGTGAATGGAGAAGAGCTAACATTACCTGATCGACCCATTTCCCCATTTCTTATCTCGTAAATAACTTTACATACTCTTTAATTGGTTTATCTTTCACCTTTTCCTTGTATTTTAGTCACCTTTTGTTTTGGATTAACCACACAGGTGTTGAGTTTAGATAAAAAATAGTCTAGTAAAACTCTAGGTCTAAAACTGATAAATGTTATGCCTGAAGATAATATTATCCCAAAAAAAATATTGAAACAACCTTAATTAGGAAAGAAAGCATGATTATGTTGTTATGGGGGAGGAAGTTAAAATTAGAGTTTATTCCCATGAGGGTTAGAGGTGTGGTGGTAGTTGTCTCCACCTCTCGAAACCAAGCGGATAAAAAGCTGGTTTGATATGGATCTTGTTGTCTCTGACTGAAGATTTGTTGTGCATGTTATGTTGATAGAAATATCCTTGTTTCTGCTGCAACATCTGGTGAGTAGTACCAGATAACCGTCATTTTTAACTCCTTTTCCTGATCCGTTTTGATGGTGTTTTTGTGCGGAAAGGTTTCCATTGTCATGACAAGCAAGCAACGTGATGGAGTTGCTGAGTGGCCTTTCGATACTGGTTTTATCACTGCACCTCAAAATGACCGGTTAATACCACGCAGTCGCCAAATCCATTTCTTCAAACCCTTCACACTCAAACTTCCGTATCAAATCACACAGAAACCGCGTTTCTGGAGGAGCTTCCTTCCGGTCACATTCTATTCTATCACTTCCGGAATGAAATACACAAAACCACCTTTTCATCAAATCTCAGTCTTCTGTGAGATCAATTTTTAACAAGATTCACTACCGTTAAGCAAACTCAACTATGTAGTTTACAAATTACAATTTGTTACTCTTGCGGGATCAATTATAATTATACCATAATTGATTAATGAGCATGGTACACCAAAAAACTAAACAACCGCATCAGGAATAAAGTGTATCTAAAGTATATTTTATTTAAACTAAACATTTAATCTCGTTATTTGCACTTTAGTTCCATTACTTTTTCACTTCAATAAAAAAAATTCTTTTATCTTTTATTAATCTCTCTACTCCTAATTTTGTTCTCACTAAAAAACAGAGGCTTACACTTTTTTGATTCAGCAGTTGTGAGTGCATGGCGACAAAATGGAGAGAATAAGCAAGGATATTTTTTTGTTTGTTTCAGTTGATTTGATTTGAGGAGAAAATCATAGAAATTTTGTGGGTGTGAAAAATAAGTGGTAGAATGGTGAAAAAGAAAGAAATTCGTTTTACTTACAGAATAAAAGAGAAAAATATATATTGAAAGACATAATTTAAGATTATGTTACCTTAACAATCGATATGTTAATAATATATATATATATATATATATATATATATTAAAATATTACAACCAGTAATAAATTAATAATTACAATAAATAATTAAAATAATAAACAATAATGAATAAAATTATTAGTAACAAATAGAATTAAATATTTCTCACTTTTGTTTATACTTCTTTTCAGTCTATTTATCCAATCTCATTCTTTATTTTATTTTTCATACTCTCACTCTTCTTAATGTAATTCAAGATACCGTTAAAGTTAGCATACACATAATTTTGATAGATATTGTGTCTTTTCACTTGTGCTTAAAATTAGATATTTCGTATGTTTGTATAAAATATTTGTTGAAAAGATTGGTCATTTATGCATCTTAATATGTTCTTAATTTTCAATTGAAAAGGCATCCTTGTTTGCCTAAAATCATTCAAGCTTTAATATAATATCTATTCTCTTTTAACACTTTGTTAACTGATTTGAATTTATTTTTGGTCTTTATTATTTTGTGAATGTTTAATTTCATCTTTATAGAAATTTAACTGCATTTATTCAAAACATACTATCCAATTTGTAATGAAAAATGTTGACATATTAATCAGTGATAATAATGTTAGTTAACTATTCACGTAGGATATTGGTAATAATGTTTAGCAATAAGTTTTAACAATAATGTTTAATAATAAGTTTTAACATCTATCATCATTGAAAAAGTATTAGTATATTTTAGATATTTGATAACATATTAATGTTGAGAAAAAATAACTTAATTTTTGGAAAACTACGGATAAAAATTGCATATTAACAACAGTAAAACAACCAAAATGTAAATTTAAGCCTTTAGTTATTGAATTAGATTTATATATGATTAGTTAAAAAAACTCAAAGTTTTAGGATAAAACTAATATCATTTTATACACATCATATACACACATTTGGAATATAATATAAAAATTATTAAAATATGCTTATTTATACAATAATTTGTGTAATACCCCACAAAATCTATCATATAAGAATTACATAAAACTTTAATATAAAACATTACATAATTAAAAAATAATCTAGTAGAGTCATTAAAAACATATTTCCTTTTTTTAGGAATTTTAAACTTCACATATTTCGCAAAATATAACATTATAAATATAAGAAAGTCTATTATTTTAATTTTTTCTGTCACTTGGGGTACATCCTCTCTTGTAACAATATTCTCTACTCCTATATAACAAACTATCATCACATATAATATAAAAACAGATAATACAAGCAAACACATAAGAAGGGTAATCTATCTATTTAAGGCATACTTAAAATAAAATATTTCATCAATAATAATTTAAATCAAAGTCACATTTCAACATTTACACTAACTCTACTCCCGGAAGATTTGTGCATTGAATTGGTCTCCTCAAAGGTTAGCACCTATCAGATTATCCCTTTTAATTGTGAATCCATACAATTCCCAACCAATCATACCATCATGTGACAGAGTAAACCCATTTACTTGTCTGGACCAGCTCTTTCAAACTATAATTTCAATTAAATGAACCTCCTTGAACTCTCAATTAAATGAACCTCTTTGAACTCTCACTACCTGATATCCATTATCTAGATGATTCTAAGGTACCAGTAGAGTTAGGATATCCCCTTCTCAACAAATCCTCAAACAATACACATTCTATATCATTCCTACTCGGTATTTTCTTTCCTAGAAATACTAAGTCTAGAATATTATTTCACAAAAGTTGTCAACGCATCAAAATTAGATACTACTACTCATATATGTTTCAATAAAAATAAATTATCAAAATCAAGAAAGAAGTACGTTAAAAATCCATAGTAGTACACTACTTCGCACCTGTCTCAAGAAGTGGCGCTCGACGCCCCAAATAAAATTTTAGGTTTTCAAGTTCTCTACTTCAATCTTACAAGGAATATCCTCTAAATTGATCATATACCATCTTACAATTTACTTATCCAACTTAAAATTCTTATCTATCAAATTATCAATTACAACTACTATAAGTACAATAAATTGTGTTTCTATTTCCAAACTAAAATTTTCATTTCAAAACGCTTTTATCCACTTTCTTATGTCTTACCAACAGAATTAAAAACTTTCAAATTTTTAAAATCCAATTACCCATACTAACAATATCAGAGAATTTCTCTATTACCAAATTAAAGATAAATTAAAATAAAATATCAAATTAATTCAACTCATTCCCTGTTCAAAATCAGTCCAAACCTGCCAATTGAAATAACACACAATGTTTCCAGCACAAACACATTCACTTCTCAAAATGTACATACTCAAATTGAATATAAAACACAACACCTCAATAACTCCTAACTATATGAGAAGTTATAGATAAATATGTAATACAAGCATATTTAGGTATTCTAATTTAGGTCTTATAGAGTGACTTAAAGAGTTAGCTTTTCTTACCTATCTGAGAGGAGAGTCACCTATAAAAGATTTCAAACTACAACTCGTAAGAATAACTTAACCTGCAATATATAGTTCTGATCAATTATTTGAACCTACCCATAGGATCTATAATGAATAAAAATCATTCTTGATGCCTTTAAGACCACATGCACGAAAATTCACGTATATTTTTTTAAGGAAATCCTAAACTGCTCAAGAAGAGGGGGATGTTTTAAACTTACCTAAACTAAAATTGCAATCCATTAAGCTTGCTCTACTCTACATCAGAAATTTGGATAGGGCTTTTAAATCTCTAATCTGAATCAAGAAAAAAAAAACGAAATTTTCTTAGAGAAAGTGAAGATAGAACTAAGAAGGAATTTGGGGTTTCTGAGAGAGAGCAAAGAGAGTTGAGAAAGGGTATTTAGGGCTTTTTAAGAGAGGGAGAGATAGTAGTTTTTCTTTTCTTTTTTTTAAAAAAAGGCCTAAAGTCATACGTTCTCCCTAACTACAAAAATTTTCGTCCTCAAAAATTGACTTACTAGTGAAAAAAAGTGAGGGTAGTTTTCCCTAATAGTCTCCTCCAACTCCTAAGTAGAGTGACCAGATTCAGCATCCAACAACACCTTCACCATGTTGATGGCCTTGCCTTTAATCTATTTAGTCTGTTGATATTCAATTTTGACCGGTTGGGCTTCAAAACTCAAATTTTCTTTGACTTGCATCTCATCCACTGCTAGAGTATGGCTAGAGTCAGGCACATACTTCCTCAACTAAGACACGCGAAATACACTATGCAAATTGGCTAATTGGGGAGGTAAAACAATCTCATTTGTTACTGTATTGTTCTAATAATATTCACAACCTTTAAAAAACTGTAAACTTATGGAAATTTGATCATATTGTATTATTCATGTAATTGTTCGTTAACAGTGTAAGAGTCTCACTCTTGATTTATGTGATGTTTGTTTTAAGGGATGTACTATAGATGAAGATGGATTTGGGAGAGTTCGTGTTGTTTGTATGAACGAATGTAGGAAGAAAAATGAAGGAGGAATTGCGAGAGAGGATGTGTGATGGTCCCTCACCCATACGAAGAGAAAGAAGAGAAAAATGTTAGGAATTCAAGTATAAGTCTAAGTCCCAAATAAAGTAAAAGTAAAAACATTGAGTAACATATAAAAAAGAAGACCCACATACCATTGTCATAGGTTTTGGATTGAAAGTGACATCAATCTCTTATGTGGGTTTAGCTCAGGTCTCATTGTTGTGGAATCTCCCCGGTGAATCCCCTCTCAAAAGACCCAACAAGTGGTATCAGAGTAGATGGTTCATCTTGATGACCAATTTAGATGAGTATGTGGGTGAAGAATCCCAAATGTGAGGATTCCTTGTATCAAAAGTCTTTCCAACAAGGGTTTTAGCCAAGTGCGTCCAGTTGTTGTGGTAAAACAGTGATACAAGTAAAAGTCACTGTTGAGGTACTCGTGGTCGGAATGCTTCCACTTGAAAAGGATGTACCAATGTGGATGAGACTCTCACTTAAGAGAAGGTTTTGGGTTGGAGGTGGACTCAATGCCTTATGTGGGTTTTGCTCAGATCTCATTATTGTGAAATCTCCCCAGTGAATCCCCCATAGAAAGAATTAATCGAAAGTCATGTTAGCCATGGTGAAAGGGTCGAAATGTCCTTGCATATGTATCTGTGTTATTGAACTAAGTCATGAACTAAAGATTCCTTAGCCATGCATGAGAAATTCTTGAAGACATGATGGAAGGTGAAGAACAATGGTTATGGAAGGTAGTTTGGTGGTGTTAGGTTACGAGTTGGTGGACCACATCAGTTTGTAAGCAAATGACATAAAGGTGTAATTTAGTTATGAACGGGTGCAGGAACGAGAGATAATTGATCATGCATACTACCATAATCGACTATTCGTGTTTTTTATTTGATTTCCAAATTTCCAGTTACTGCATTGTGTTCCAGTTTTGTTTCCCTTTCCATCTTCACAGACTGAACTTCAAATCTTGGCTTCATAATGTTATGGTAATCTTGGTTTAGTGTTTGTTGACCTTTTTCGGCAAGTGTACCGAGTCAAAAGTAATATAGATTTATAAAGTAAAGATGTCGATCCCACAGAGAACAATTTTGCTATTAAATCTCAAATTCATGACTCACTAGGCAAATAAACATTTCAAGATGGTTTGAGTGTAATTTGAATTAATAAGTAATAAACACAATTAAAGAATAAATAGCAATTATTAAAAGAAGTTTTCAAGATCTAGAAGGACTCTGGAAAACTTCATCTATCTCCCTCATTCATATGTTGGATTTGATAATAAAATACAATATTAGTAACTACTCACTATTGATGAACATATAATAATCATTCACACTGATTCCTCTAATATGAAATATATAAGGTAATTTCCTAAACACTGATCCCTCAGCTATTTAATAAATTACCCAGCATTAAGAACAAATGTTATAGCAATCAATACACTCTGAAACATATCCCTAGTATTCAAATATATTGAGTATTTTCATCTAGGTCAGAAACTTAAAAGTACTTCCCAGTTAAATTCAATAATCAAAATCAAGACTCTATTGATAAGATAAAATCTAGCATTAAGTGCAAGATAAAAATATCAATGGAGTAGAAACTCAATATTATATTTAAAATCACCAAAATACAAATGAGTTCAAAAGATTACATTCAATCCCAAAGATGAAGAATTTAGCTACTCATGGTAGCCATTACAAATCAATGAAAGAAATATTGCAAGAGAAGAAGAGAATCTTGATTCTAGTCGTCTGCCTCCGTCCTCTAGGTCTTGATGCCTCCCAAAACCCTAAAAATCTCCTTTTAAACTTGGTTTTGGGCCTAGGTTAAGTGACTTTTCTCTTGGGCTTTTTTCTATTTTAAACTTTTTATTTCTTTTCTTCATGAATCTTCTATCTATCATTTTCTTCATTCTTTTATACCTGAAATTTTACAATAATTAAGATTAGATGATTTCCTTTAACTCAGGACTCAAAACATAAATTTAAATTCAAAAACTCTAAAATTGAGAGTAATTACTATTGTAAATAACACTTAAACCCACAAGTACTCAATATTTCTCATGTATAAAAACACTCAAAACTGGTACCTATCAGTGTTGTGGTTGCTCTCAGTGGTTCCTATGTGTGGTGGTTGGTTGCTGCTGGTGGCTTTAAAGAAAGATGCGGGTAAAGGTGTGTTCGTGCCTCAACGAGTAAGGTGAGGCTAATGTTCTTCTTTGGTTCATGAATGGAGTTTGAAGTTCTTGTGAAAGAAAGACACATCGTAATTAGTTTAACCATCTACTCAAATAGTAGACACTCTTGTACACCTTGTATACAATGTTACTCCCTTGTATAATGTCCAATAAATCATTTAGTCTCTTAGAAAAGGTCTAGTAGATTGTCTAGTCTCTTATTAAAGGTCCAGTAGATTGTTTAATCAAACAGTAGATAGTCTCTACTAGACCATTTACTCCCTCTAGATGGTCTAGCAGACCTTCTACTGTTTAAGTAGACGGTCTAGCAGAGACTATTCATGCACTGGTGGAACAACTGGATACACTATAGAGAATGTAAATTCCTGAGAAAGGAACATAAATTGAGCGAGAAAAATGGAAAAGTAAGAGAAGGTTTACATTTTTGTTGGTGAATGGAATCAAAACTCCACCTTTGGTTCGGTGTGGAAAAGGAGTGGCTACACCGCAACTTGAGGTTTTATAGATGGTACTTAGAATTCAGGAGAGAAATTTTAGTTTTGTGATTGCTAAGAATTTTCAAAGCATAAGGGAATATGAGGAAGCAACAACCTTTTGATGAAGTTCCAAAGTTGATATAGCTCAGAGCTCTATATCCACTTCTACTTGGTCACGTTAGATCATTATCCTCTTTTATGCCTTTTCTTGTTTTTGGTTTTGTGGAGGCTAATGCGTTTAAGAGTTTAGATTTACAGTTATAACAGAACAAAAGTAACAACATTACAACATTAACTTTAACCAAAAAAGTAAATTTATAATTTTACAAATTTTATCAATTAAGAAAGAAAATTAACAATCACACCCATTATATTACTTACAACTTTTTTAAATTTTTTTCATTCATTGCTCACCGTCTTTCCATTAATCCAAATAACCTTAATTTTTCTTTTTTTTCCATCTCAAATCATTGTTTTCCTCTTCTTCAATTCCTCCTCAAATATAAAGAAAATATTTTTTTTTATTTTGCATTTTGACGAAGAGCCTACAAATTTTGGTTAAAAGATTTGAGGAATTCAGATCTAATACTTCTCTATTTTATATTTTTATTGTATTATGTGTGATGGTACTTCTTTTCCCTGTTTAATAATATTTTTCCATGTTAGATAAAAAAAACATTGAAACATGAAATAAGTAATGTTTTCACCTACTGCAGGATTTCATAAGATATGTTCTTTATCTTTTCCATACTTGTACTTAAGACATATAGCAAGTGAATATATGACCACGGAATGTTGCCGGAAATGATCTTCTAAATTTCTCCATGATTGGTTAGAAGGTCAAAAATTTGTCCATGATTGGTTAGAAGGTCAAAGTAGTTGAAGATTCTCTTATAATTCAAAACTTACGCATAAAAAGTTTATAATTCTTCATAGATTAACTTTTTTTCTCCAAGACTATGAAAATTGAGCACTAATATTTGACAGAATACAAATACTTGTGTTAAAATTAGATATACTAAGAACTAACAATAAGATGCATCTATTTTTTCTTAAAATAAATAATTTATATTTTATCCTATGGTCATCAAAACTTAAAAGAGCATCAATTTTTTTGCTGACATATTTTGTCAAGTGGATAGAAAAAAAAGTGTTGGAAATGTGGAAAATCTGTTTTTCTTCTGATGGGGCATGTGATGAAGAAAGCATTGTCGTAATGGGATTAGTTGTACGGGAAATATTAGTTAAGTTGTGGTAGAAATTAGCAATGCCGAGTTTGAGGGAGGGGTGTGTATACGTATATACCCTAAACTCTTGTATTTCAGCTTCCCCAACCCTTTTTTCTGACTAAAATAGTACAACTACTAACAACCTACATTACCCACTTTCTAGCTTCGAACAGAACCTAATCTTTCACCCTCTTAAACTCACCCCTATATAATCAGACAAGTCCATGTGATCTTTAAATCCTTGGTTTCCACCCTCCACATCACTTAAAAGCAACATAAACAAAATGTATGAACACATGCATAATCAAAATTAACTGAAAAGGAAAACCATCAGTGAAAAGTAGTGCCTACGAAACCAAAGTGGGAGGAACAATTTCTGAGCGCCGCCAGTGTAATCATTCAAAATGATAATCACAAGGGACCAGAATCTCTCCAACTTCCCATAAATTTCTACATTTTAAAAACTAAAACATGCTGCAACCTAAAAGCAGCTTTATCAACCCTCCTGCCGGGAAATCTTCCCTATTTATTACATGTTGGGTGGAGAACTATGGATCCAAACCTGAAAATAAATTTAATGTGCATTTCAACTTATCAGTTTTTTAGTATTTTCCCAATTCTTAAAATGCTCACCGAAGAGTGCACGAAATAGAGCAAATAGGAAAATGTGCAAAGATCCTAAGCCCTTTTTGACTTCCATCCAAACTCAATCATAACTTTGCAAAAAAGAAATTTGATATGCATTTGTTCTTTATCAGGTTTATAGTATTTTCCTAATTCTTAAAAATGCTCATGCATGATGGATACACGGAGTAAAAAGGAAACATGCAAAGATACCAAAAAACCCATTGTGACTTCAATCCAAACTCATAACTTTACACAACTTTCAACCACTAAAAAAATCTGACTTTTCACAACCCAAAATTGGCAATGTTTAATTACCTTCCTTCTCCCACTATTGTATATGTAATTTCTTGTGCACGTACCCTTGGAAATAGCCAAAGACAATTATTTCTACTGTCATGCGCTCTAGCAAGCTGTCACAGGTCACAACAATAAAACTTTCATTACCATATCAACAAGATTGACATGGACAGATAAAAATTAAAGTCCTTTATAAATTGTTTAATAAAATATTATGATTGATATTAGATTAATTCTGTGTACTGTATAAACTATTGTAAATAGTTAATTTGCATAAATTAAACTTATAAGTACTCCTATAATTTGACAAATTTATTAACTTTTGTCAGTGTTTATGGGATTGTGACAAAATGTTAGATTAATTAAAAGGGACATAGAAAAAGTCTTTGTGGTGGTAGGAGCATATATAGCTGCATGGTTTGTCTGGAAGCACTCTGAAGAAGCACAAAGTTCATGGGGTGTAAAGGTTTGAAAAGTCATATCTAAGAAAGCTAAGATATGTATGTATGCATGTCCATGCCTGCTTTGCGGAAAACTGGATGAAAGGACAGACAGAGAAGAGGTTATCATCATGCCATGCATGCACAGTGTTCAGGGTTGCTCATCCAACTTGTAGTGTAAGTTTAGCATTGCCCACTTGTCCTACCTATGAGGGTAATTATTTCTAAATTTTAGAGATAAAAAATGCTATGAAGATAGATACAGTTCAAAATCATGTATTTAATATGACAAACATATCATATAAAAACTAAATACAGTTTTATGATAATTTACTATTTACAAAAGTTAAAGAATACTATATGTTAGAAAAAAAAATCTAATATTAAAGTCAAAGTTCTTTCCATTTCTATTACTTTAGACCAATGATTATGGAAGAGATGAAAAGAGTGCAACAAGATAAAAAGAAAATAAGTTGAGTATACGATAAAGAAAAAATATTAAATAATTGGAATAACAAGAACTAAAGTAAAAATGTGTCAATTTTTTTATTACTACATATTAATGTTATATAATAGATTATGTTACTTAATCTATTTATAAATATTTTAATAATATTTATATTATTTAATTATTATATTTTTGAAATTGTGCTTTCTGAAATAGAATTGACTTTGAAAAAGTCTAATCTTGACAAATTAATATCTATCTTGATAATAGTTGTTCAGATATTGAAATAAAGTTATTAAAAGTATAAAAATAATATAAGTAAATAAAAATATATGATTGAGCCAAATACTTTTAGAATATTGGTATTTATTTATAGGTTTTCTTAGTTAGGATTGAGTTATTTTTAATAAATAAAAATTATGATAACGAATAATAATTATAGTGATTAATAGCAAAATATTAATTATGATAAGTATATAATTAATTATAAAATATATTGAATGAAATTAAATGAGATGAGATTAGAGTAATCTAGTTGAATTATGGGATATGTATAATAACTATAAAAATGGTGTATGCCAATGTATATCTACTTTTTAAAATATTAAAAATGAAAACATAATTAAAAATTAATTATGATAGTAAAATTATTATTAGTTTTTTTTTATTAAAATTATAAAAATTTATATAAAATTAACAATAAATATAATTTTTTTATTACTTTTTATAATATAACTATATAATAGGTACATTCTAAATTTATATCAAAATAAAAAGTCAATTTAATATATATATATATATATATAGTTATGAAATGTTTTACTTTTATTTAAAAGCATTATTATAATTATACAATGAAAAGCGCTTCCAGTTTTTATGGGTAAGTTTTTAAATAATAAAAACTATAAGAATTGATTAATAAATATAAAGATACAAGAGGTAAAAGAAATTGTACAAGGTATTACAAAATTAAACTTCGTTATTAATTGTTATAGAATAAATAATTTAAAAAATAAAAATAATAATTAATATATCATTTAACTCTCTTCACCAAATATAACACAACCTTTTCTCTTTTGTTTCCCAGCACAGTCAAATCTGCTGAAGCAAAAAAGGGCAAAAGAAATCTCCCACCCCAAGGAAAACCCATCACAATCAATGAACACTGTAAAATTGGTGCAAAATACACTTTATCATGACATTCCATCCCATCTAAAAAATTATCTCGAACATCACCTATGATAGTATTCAAATAGACAACTTAATTCACTATTGTGAGGAAGAGAGATAATATATATATATATATATATATATATATATATATATATATATATATATAAAATATAGAGAAAAATATAAAAATATATAGTAAATCAGTTCACCTTCATTGAAAATGCAAGTTTTTTTCACTTGGAAGGTTTCACATCACCTTTTTGTTCTTGGCCTTACAGTTAAATTTAGATTTGCACACTAACACCTTTTGTTACATAATATTGTCTTACAACTTTGAAAATCCTATTGAATATATTTTGTTTCTTCACTAATGTAGAGTTAAGTTTTTTCAAAATAATTCTACTAAAAGTGTCCCTCCTTCAATAAATACATTGATTTATTTAAAAGAGTAATTAATTTGAAAATAGTTTTAAGAGATTAATATTTCAATTAAATGGTAAGAAGAAAGTTAACTTGAACGTTTTATAAAACTAGGATTGAACTATAATGGTTTCATTAAAAACTATATATATATATATATATATATATATATATATATATATATATTTTTTTTTATTTAAAAAAGAGAAAGAAAATATAATTTTTGTTAACGATGCATGATTTACATATTCTAAATTCATTAGAAATAAATTAATAAATAAGATTAATATTTCAATCAATTTTAATATAAACAAGATTAGTGGAAATAATAAACTTTATCTGATAATTATTTACAAAATCAATAATTAGCTTTATTATTAATTTTGTGACTTTATAATATGAAATGAAAAACACAACGATAACATAGTAATGTTTCACACTTAACTTTTTTTACGTGTTAAAATTAATAATTACCATGTCAAAACAATTAATAATGTTAAATAATGACACTGAAAGTTGGAAAGAGAAAATGTATTTTTACTAACTAAAATTAGCTAAAACTAAAAATTAAAATGAAATTCTTAAGTTTATTATATAGTGGTTGGATGGTATTGATTTAATAAGTAAGAGTGAGTTGATGTTATCTTGTAGGAACCAATGGTCAACCGTTGGTAAAATAGTATAAATAAAGCTAGCCACACGAGCATGCCCAGAACAAGTTCTCTCCAACTTCATAAAAGTGGGGAAAAAGAAAGCCATCACACGCTTCCTCTTCTCATACACAATCCATTAGAATAATGGAAGAAGCACTGCGCCGTCTCAACGGAGTCACACCCACTCAAGAACCTGACCTCGTTTCAGACCCTCACCCCAAGAAGTGTGCCCCTAAGCGCACCCTGCGTGACACCGCCAACTCCGGCACCGCCATGCGCTACCGTGGAGTTCGCCGCCGTCCCTGGGGCCGTTACGCTGCCGAGATCCGCGACCCGCAATCTAAGGAGCGCCGCTGGCTCGGCACCTTCGACACCGCGGAGGAGGCTGCCTGCGCCTACGACTGCGCCGCCCGAGCCATGCGCGGTGTCAAGGCCCGCACCAACTTCGTGTACCCTGATGCTGCCGATCCTCACCTCTTCCATCCCTTTAATCTCCCCAAGCACTGCCACGTCAACAGGTTTCCCCATAACACAAACTTGGGGAATGATTTTCCTGCAAGTTCCCACAACAGCGCTTCTTCTTCTTCCTCTCTCAACATGCTTCTCTTTCGTGACTTCCTTAACTCTTCTTCTAACCCCTGTCTGCTTTCTTCTGCTTCTTCTCAGCAGTTTCATAATAACAAATCTCCTGGTTCTTATGTGAACTCTTCGTCTTCGTCCTTATCTTCTTCTACTGCTACTAACTGTCTCCAAGCTTGTTGTGTCGGCAACGGTAATAACTACAACAACACCAACACTGTTAGTGCCAACACTGAAGTAGCTGAAGTTATCGATGAAAACTCTGACTTTTTCCCGCGTGAGTCTTCGGATTCTGGGCTGTTGGAAGAGATAGTTCATAAGTTCTTGCCAAAATCGAAGCCTAAAGTGGAGACTTCGACTGTGACTCAGTCTTCTCCCGTGTCGGTTCCACAACCGATATTTGATCATGTGGCTGTTTCTGCTAACAAGGGTTATGGTGATTCCAGAATAAGGGTTCCCAAGGTTGAAGGTTTTGGTGTCTGTTATGATTCTCCCATTCAGCAATTTGATGCTCTTAGTGGTTTTAATGCCATGCAGGGTATGACCTCTATCCAGAGAGAGAACCAGTTTATGATGAACCATATTGCAGGATTCCCGGGCATTGAAGATTATCTTCAGTATCCTGAACTTCTTAATTCCTTTGCGACCAGGATGTAAAATGCTTGATTTTTGAAAAATTATGGGTTGTTAAGTTAGCTAGCTGTAGTGATGGTGAAAAAAAAAAAAAGAACATTCTAGTCTGTTTTCAGGTTCTTTGGGTTCAATCTATATCTAAGTTAATTAGACGTGTGCGTAGTTGATTACATTGTCTGCTGACACTAATTCTCTCGCATTCACGGGGAATGTGGTTTTTTAGGGTTTGGTTTTTTATGATTGGTAGGAGGTTTAACTAGGTTTATGTGTCGAAACTCTATATATGTATTCTGGCCCCTACTATGGGTTGGTAGTAAGTACTTGAAATGATCGATAATCCTGAAATCGTTGACAGTGCTGTGTTTAAGCATGCGGTTGCGCTTTTCAGTGCCTGTTTCGATTTTTTATGTTTGCATTAATTTTATTATGTACCGGGAATTTAAGGGTTTCGTGAGAACGACATACTCGGAGTAAAGTGAATATCTTGTTTTCAATTGCACGATAATGATAGCTTCTGCGTTGACCTTGGAACTAGGAAAATTGGCGTCTGTTGTGGCACACTTTTTATTTTTGGCCTTTCTTTCTGCTTTGTGTGTGTGTCTGCTTATTCTTCGCTTTGTTCGGAGAACATCCTGGTCTGGATTGAACAATGGCGGGTTGATGTGTCGTAGTCATGGCTTTTGTTGGGAGTGAAATTTATTTGTTGTAGTAATGAAGGGAAGGAAAGTAAAACCCTAGATGGAATAGTATTGCAGAGAGGAGTGTTCTAGGGAAAAGTGTAACACTAAAGCTGCTCTTTGATCGAAAACGAAAAGGCAAGGTTCCAGGGTGGGGATTTTCAGTAACTCCGCAGGAACATAAGATCGTAGAAGACCCCATAAATATGCCATACCCACTTTCATATTTCATGTTCATCAAATTTCTACTATGTGAAAGTCCCGAAGCAAATTTGTGCTATGATTAAGAAGGCTGTATAGTAATGAATTTTCTTTTGTTTTAATACATACTAATATTTGAAAGCAGTTATTTAAATAAAAAAAATAAAGTGCATAACAAAACCCTCTACCACCTTCATCTGCCAACAAACTAATACACGTAATTATGATACAATTAAGCTTTTTGGAAAGTGATATTTGCATTTATAATCAATAAAAATTTTGGTCATTCGTGTTATAATAGCGTTATGAACCCAGTATTTTTTTTTATCTGTTATTTTTCAAATTTTAAAGTAATATAATCTTTTCTCGTTGTATGCTTAGTTATTCCAGTTTCTATTTATTCTTTCACTCAAATACAAGAAGATATTTAATTTTTATTCGTGATGTAATTTTAAATAAATTATCTGTTATATCTATTTTAATTTTTTCCCTCTAAATAATTTTCAATCTATAACAAAGATATTAAACCATAAAAGAGAATTAATATTATCTCACTTGTATAGAAATAAAGTACTTGACATAAAGAGAGAAAAGTCAATTATAATAATAAAGATAAAAACTTGACATATAAATACATATTGAAACAAAAGCACAGAAAAAATATAATAAGTAACTTATTTATTAAGATTGCATTAAAAGTATAAAAAGTTAAATATTTTTAAAATTTTGGTGAAAAACAAAAGCTTACGTAGCTTTTGTAAAGTAAGAGATGGAGTGACGAAAATGAAGATGATGAAGAAAGTGATCTTGAAGACTCTTGCAAATCTTTTTCTTCACAACATAAGAGATTTAATCTTGATAATGGATCTGGATCGGGATCAGAAATTAAAGAGAACCAGATTCAGATTGGAAATTAATTTATTGTTAATAGTGTTTTCTTTTCATTTTGGAAGAGGAACAACTTAGAGTTAGTTTGTATGGGAAATGTTTTATACTAATATAATAATCAAAACATGCAACTCTCTGAGGATTAAGTTCTAAAGGCTAATCTGGATGGGTTTTTACTTAAACCTCTAAATCTGAATTCCAGCTGTTCATTATGTCATGCATTGGGACTTGACGGATGATTGACACATGTGTTCAGAAATTGAGTAACAGGAATTTGTCAAACTTTATTTTCATATAAAAAAGAAAACATTTTACGTCTTCTAGTCTATTTTCAGTGACATTTTTCTTGCATTCGAATTGTCATCATCTAATATTACTAAAAGTTTAATATTTTTTTTCTATTATATTCTTATTCAATTATTATGGAATGAGAAAAGTTAAAAATTGATAATGAGAGAATTAATCATCATGAAAGATAAATAATACTTCAAACACATTATTTTTATAAAATTTAAAACAAAAATATGGAGTATAAGACTAGAATGAATAATGAGTTAAAAATTAAATTGAGATCATGAAAGGTGGGAGGGAAAGGGGTACTGTGAAGTGGTTTGCATTATTATGACTCCGAAAGGATAAAGTAAGTGGCATAAACGAGTTTGGCTTAAGACCAAAAAATACAGTTGTGAAGTTAATGTTGTGGTCTTAATTCATTAAAAGAAAATTAATAGGTAACAGTTGATACTATTATTTGCTTTTATGAACAACTTACGTGGGGGCTTCTTTGACATTGATTAGAAAGTTAAAACTTAATTTTAATGCATCAATAATGTAAAAGAAATTTATAATAGTAATAATGAAAATTCGTAATCGTGAAGAGTATAATTGTACATGGTTGGATCATAGCCCACACAGTCCAAAAGCAAATTCGAATCAAGAGAACTAGGCAGAAATATATTTTGTAATTAATGAGCATAACTAAAGTAAATTTAGAGAATAAAAATCAGGAAAATACTCCTACTTTTTATCCTGAACCAATAAAAACAATTATCTGTACATAAAAATTAAATAAAACTATATAGGTGTTACTGGAATGAATAACCCAAAATCATTTAACAACTAAAACATAACAAATTCTAGAACAAATAACTCATATTAATTATATATTATTCATAAAAGGAATATTACAAACACTCGTATTCATAGTTTATTGATTTATTAGAAAAAAAAAAGATAGGCATTGATTAATTAAGTACAATGGAATAAATTTAAGGTTGATGCATAGAGTTGGATGGGGAGGGTACTACTTCATACACAGTTCAGTCTGGATACAAGACTCAGCATAAGGCACTTGTTAGTCAACTTTAGTGATATAGGGATATTTGGGATCTCAAAGTGTCTGGGTCAACAAAGATTTTCGGTTGGAGAGCATTGTTAAATAGACTTCCATCCAGGATTAATCTTGAGAGAAGAGAATTTATAGTCTCGTGTAATTTATGCCCTTTGTGTAGTTTAGAGGTTGAAACTTTGTAACACATACTATTTCTTGTGAAGTCGCACAACGTTTGTGGTTAAAGTGTGATAATTGAGTTGGACTTCTCATTTCGGTTAGAAGCAATGACATTGTCAACCACTTCTGCAATTTTTAAATTTTTATATTATGGGTAGGAGTAAGAAAACTAACCGTGTTTGGAAAGGAATGTGGTTGACATTGGCATTAGAAATTTGGAAACATAGGAATATGATTATTTTTTATAATGGTCATTTAGATGAAGTTGAGATTTTTGCAAGGGCTTATTGGAGCATGGTCTTGGGCTAAGTTTGATAGTCAGAGAATACGATATTTTTTCCTAGAATGGTGTATGAACCTAAGTGTATGCTTAGCGAAGATTAGGTAATCAATCCTTAGGTTTGTGGGTAATTGTTAATGTCTATGGTGAGTTGTTTGGAAGTGGTAGGAATATTTTGGCCTTGTTTGTTCAATGTGCAAGTTTATCTCTTGTGACACAAGTACATATGACAAAAAGCGAGATGGAATTTTCATTTGAATGTGAAAATTACATTTGAATGGCACTAGGAACAAGATTCATCTTGAAATTAGTTACTAAGTATGCAAAGGAGTACTCAACTCCGTGTTCCTGTTGTTACAAGATTCAATAAATGTTTAGTATTTGTTCAAGTTCTTAGTTTATTCTTGTTGTTAGTAATGCAATTTTATATGTTGTATTATTGTATTTGAGTAGGTTTATAAGATTATGTTAAATACTATTTCTGTAAAAGTTCTATGAGGGTTGAGACACTCCTAGAGTTGTCCTATTAATTTTATTTATTTTTTGTTGTTAAAAAAAAACCACTACACACTTTTCCTATGTGTCGACTAGAATTTGCCATATACTAAATAACATAAATATATAAGATAATTCTTAAGATTTTTATAAATAAACACAATTTTGTAAATATTTGACAAAGATAATATAAGATATTGCATTTTTAATAATAAATTCTTTATAATTTGTTCACATATTAAGTTTTTATAAATTAAATGTTTATAAATATTTTTAAAAGTATATATATGATTTGAAATAAAATTTATTTGACAGAGGGCAAATCTAAAATTAAAGATATCAATTTAAAAAAAAAAATACATAAAAAATGTTACATGAAAAAGAAAACAATAGAATTTCTAACATGAATTATTGAAACAAGCAAAGTAAAAAAGAATATATATA
>Ga0209700_100942_pt1 | contig 58525 bp, 30 predicted proteins | sample SiratroredBW_FD_187528 | JGI IMG/M metagenome (GOLD analysis project Ga0209700, IMG submission 187528) | Root nodule microbial communities of legume samples collected from California, USA - Siratro red BW (SPAdes) (version 2) | ecosystem: Host-associated > Plants > Roots > Nodule | place: USA...
GCTAGTTGAGTAAATTTATTTTCTTGTACACACTTATCATTCTTTCTTCTTAAATATAAAGAAAGGCTTGTTCTGGATTCTGTTTCTAAGGAACTTGTATTTAATATAAACTACTTTCATTTTCCATTTTCCTTTTACAGGTATGCTTTTGGTTTACTTTTAGATAAGACATTAAACAAATAGTGATCACTCTTGATTCTTGAGATATCCTGTCATTTGAAAAACAAGGGAGAAGGAGTGTCCAGCAAAGGTAAACGACCTTTTAAGTCTTTCCCAAATATTTTTTTCTCTGCTTTACATGTTTACACTGATTGCTTAGGCCTCTCTTGAAATCACTAAGAAGGGAATCTGAGAAATAAAATTTTCTAAACAGAGTTCTAGTATAAATAAAGGAAGTCCTTCAATTATTCTCTGAACATGATTTTGTAGAGGTCCTTATTGCAAATCATACTACTTCTGTCAAACGTAGTTGATGCTCGTGGGAGTATTACTGGAGTTCAATATGAATTTGTATGTCATAAATAATAGAAATTCCTTAATATAGTCATTGCTTGAGGTATCAAAAAAACATTATAATCACATCAGCCAAAAAAACAAATGTAGGTACAAGGTCAGGGGAGACAACATTCTCTATCAGTGATGGGGCAAATTATGTTGGCATCAGTGGTGTTGTAGGAATTCATGTAAAGATTCACTTGATTATACCTATGTGGTCTACGCTTTTACCTGCATTTAAAAAGATTAACATTCTCTAAATTCGTAACAAACGAAGAAATTGGGGTTTTAATTCTAAGTAAGGAAGTACTTGAAGAGCTTATTTGAAGTTTATTTGACTTTATGACTCGTATAATCTCTCTATTATTTCAATGAGTTTCTTACATAACCTTTTTCAAAGAAACTCCTATTAGCTCATTCCATTAAGTTTAATGATCAAATATAGAGAACAAGCTCTAATGTGATAATAACTTTTCTTTGATCAGTAATAAAAAGATATATTAATTGGAAGCATAGTAGTGATGCTGCAACCCTTTTACATATACAAGATGTTGGGATCCTATCCTAACATAGCACAGCCAAAGAGATTGTACAAGAAACTTGCCCTTGAAAACAATAGTCAACCAATTCCTGTATAGTCCTGTTGATTTAACTAACTAGAGTTGCTGGTATACCAGGATTACCACATGGGCAATAGGCGTGAGCGAGATGTAAGATGAAAATTAGTAGGCATTCTAAATTTGTTTTTCAAGGAATCAAGTGATTGGGACATACGCTATTTCATAGGTGATCTTTTTATAGCATTCAAGGATATAGTAAGTTGCATTAATACTCAAATTTCAATACAAATGTTAAATGCAAAACTCTTTTATTAGTTCCAAGTAAAGGCTTTAATATCATCATAATTTAACTACTAAAATAGCATTTTGACTGCTATCATAGGAACCAAATGGCAAACAAAAATGAACAATACAGATAACAAAAAGACTAATCTTGGCTACTTAAAAAATTTCTGACTGCATATACTAGACTAGCTTAATTATCTCATGATAACCAATTAATTGAATAAAGAAAATATGAGCATTAGTAATCAAATAAATTTGCATCAATATAATATAATTGATCCAGAAAAGATAATTTTTTTTAGGTCAGAGAATATCCAAGCAATTAAAGTTTCTTACGCCAATATAAAATTTTGATTTCAAAATAAATATCAAGTCAGATGTCAGTGGTGAAAATTTTGGTGATTTCTTACATTATTGTCAGACATCCTTTCATGGATTACAGCTGTGAACACTTTTCCTATCAAAAACACAACAATTATTGCTTCACTCGGCCCTCAACCCTCTCTCTAGACAGCTTTCCTACACTCAGGATTCCAAACTTTCACACTTTAAATTCATCACAACCGTCGAATGAACATCCAATTGCTCACAGTTTATAATGGTGAGTCAAACTTATCCAATGTTTGAATGATCCATTCTTAATCTAACCATTATTGTGTAAGAAAGATGAGAATAGCGTTGTCATAAAGTTATTGGTTGAGTAACCATCAAAGGAAAAGATGTTACACTGTCCTTAAAGTCAAGTCATCCTTCTTCCTAAAATAGCTAACTACTCATTTCATCACTATACCATCCCTGCACCGAATCACTGTCTCTTAAACTTCCATTTCAAATTAAACACATCCATTCACCATTCACTCCTACCATGGCAGCAGAAGTTGTTGGTGGTGCTCTTCTTTCCGCTTTTCTTCAGGTCGCATTCGACAGGCTCACATCTCCTCAACTTGTAGACTTCTTTCGTGGAAGAAAACTTGATGACAAGCTTCTCGCCAATTTGAACATCATGCTACACTCCATCAATGCTCTCGCTGACGATGCAGAACTAAAGCAGTTCAGAGATCCACACGTCAAAGCTTGGCTTTTTGCTGTCAAAGAGGCTGTCTTTGATGCTCAGGATCTGTTGGGTGAAATAGATTATGAACTCATCAGATGCCAAGTGGAAGCTCAATCTCAACCTCAAACCATCACTTACAAGGTATCAAACTTCTTTAATACTACTTTCAGTTCATTTAACAAGAAAATTGAATCGGAGTTGAAAGAAGTCCTAGACAAACTAGAATATCTTGCAAGACAAAAGGGTGCTCTGGGTTTGAAAGAGTCTACTTATTCTAGTGTTGGATCTGGTAGTAACGTGTCACACAAATTGCCATCAACTTCTTTGGTGGCTGAAAGTGTTATTTACGGCAGAGATGCTGACAAAGAAATGATCATTGATTGGCTCACATCGGAAACTGAGATTCGAAACCAACCATCTATACTTTCTATTGTGGGCATGGGTGGGTTAGGTAAGACCACACTCGTCCAACATGTATACAATGAGCCAAAGATTGAGGATGCTAAATTTGATAGCAAGGCTTGGGTCTGTATTTCAGATCATTTTGATGTTTTGACCGTGACAAAAACAATTCTGGAGGCAATCACCCGTCAAAAAGATGATAGCGAAAACCTAGAAGTGGTTCACAACAAGCTGAAAGAAAAATTGTCAGGAAAGAAATTTCTTCTTGTATTGGATGATGTTTGGAACCAAAGACGAGATAAATGGGAAGCTGTACAAACTCCTCTTAGCTATGGGGCTCCCGGAAGTAGAATTCTTGTGACAACACGTGATGAGAAAGTTGCTTCTATAATGCAGTCTAAAGTGCATCGCCTAAAACAACTACGAGAGGATGAATGTTGGAAAGCTTTTGAAAAACACGCATCAAAAGATGATAATCTTGAATTGAAGGATGAGTTAAAGGAGATTGGTAGAAGGATAGTTGAGAAGTGCAAGGGATTACCTCTAGCTTTGAAAACAATTGGATGCCTTCTACGCACAAAGTCATCCATTTCAGATTGGCAAAGCATATTGGAAAGCGACATATGGGACTTACCAAAGGAAGATAGTGAAATTATCCCTGCACTTTTTCTGAGCTATCACTATCTTCCTTCTCGTCTTAAAAGGTGCTTTGCTTATTGTGCCTTGTTTCCCAAAGATTATGTGTTTGTGAAGGAGGAGTTAATTTTGTTGTGGATGGCCGAAAATTTTCTACTGAGCTCACAACAAATTAGACATCCAGAAGAAGTTGGTGAAGACTACTTTAATGATCTATTGTCAAGATCTTTCTTTCAACAATCAAACACCCCATGGCATGAATTAAGCATCAAAAGGCATTTCGTGATGCATGACCTTCTGAATGATTTGGCAAAATATGTTTGTGGGGATTTCTGTTTCAGGTTGAAATTTGATAAAGGCAATTGTATACCGAAAACAACACGTCACTTTTCATTTGGCGTCAGTGACGTCAAATATTTTGATGGTTTAGTGAGTTTAACTGATGCTAAAAGACTTCGTTCATTTCTTCCTATTACAGAAACTGCGAGAACTTACCTTGGCAATTTTCATTGGCAATTCAAGGTTTCGATACATGATTTGTTCTCCAAGTTTAAGTTTTTACGCCTCTTATCGTTATATACTTGTATTAACCTTGAAGAGGTCCCAGATTCTGTAGGTGATCTTAAACATCTCCATTCGTTAGATCTTTCCAATACTAAGATACAAAAACTACCTGACTCAATATGTTTGCTATATAACTTGCTAATACTGAAGTTGAACAGTTGTTCAAGTCTGAAGGAGTTACCCTCAAATTTGTATAAACTCACCAAATTGCGTTGCTTAGAATTTGAAAATACATAAGTGACAAAGATGCCAATGCATTTTGGAGAATTGAAGAATCTTCAAGCACTGAGTACGTTTTTGGTTGACAGAAATAGTGAGTCGAGTACTAAGCAGCTGGGAGAACTTAATCTTAATGGAAGGCTATCAATTAAAGGGGTGCAAAATATTGTGAATCCTTTGGATGCATTAGAAGCGAATTTGAAAAGTAAACAACTTGTAGATCTAAGGTTAAAATGGAAGTCGGACCACATCCCTGATGATCCAAGGAAAGAAAAGGAAGTATTTGAGAATCTACAACCTTCTGAACACTTGGAACGTTTAACAATCATGAGCTATTGTGGCACACAATTCCGTATTCGATAATTCATTATCAAATTTGGTATTCTTATGGTTGGAGAATTGTAAATATTGCCTATGTTTGCCTCCCCTTGGACTTTTGTCATCTCTGAAGACCCTCAAAATTACAGGGCTTCATGGAATAGTGAGTATTGGTACTGAATTTTATGGGAGCAGCTCCTCTTCATTTCTGTCCTTGGAAAGTTTAGAATTCTTCAACATGAAGGAATGAGAAGAATGGGAATGTAAAACTACTTCTTTTCCACGTCTTCAACGTCTTTGGATTAATCAGTGTCCCAAGCTGAAAGGTCTGTCAGAACAACTTCGTTGTTTAAAAGATCTATTTATTGGTCGATGTGATAAGCTCATCATTAGCGAAAACAACATGGAAACATCGTCGCTTGAATACTTGAGCATTTATGCATGTCCACTAGTGATTATTCCAATTACCCATTACGATTTCCTTGAAGAAATGAAGATTGATGGTGGTTGGGACTGTCTTACAATCTTTCCGCTAGATTTCTTTCCGAAGCTCTGTTTTCTTCAACTGATAAAGTGCCAAAACCTAAGAAGAATTTCTCAGGAGCACGCTCATAATCATCTAAAGAAACTAAGAATATATAGTTGCCCTAAATTTGAATCATTTCCCAGTGAAGGATTATCTGCACCATGGCTACAAGAACTGACAATTGCAGGATGTGAGAATTTGAAGTTGTTGCCAAAATGCATGCAAATCTTGCTTCCGTCTCTTACTAAGTTGCAGATATTTGAGTGTCCAGAAGTGGAGATGTTCCCAGACGGAGGTTTACCATCAAATGTAAAAAGTATGGGTCTTTCAAGTTTAAAACTTATCGCCTCCCTGAGAGAGACCAACACATGTCTTGAAAGCTTCTGGATTGAAAAGGTGGACTTGGAGTGTTTTTCCGATGAAGTTTTGCTGCCACGCTCTCTCACCACTCTACAAATCTCTAATTGCCGAAATCTGAAAAAGATGGAGTACAAGGGTTTCTACCACCTCTCCTCTCTCATACTTTGGCACTGCCCCAACCTCCAATGCTTACCAGAGGAGGGTCTCCCCAAATCCATCTCATCTCTTGAAATTTGGGACTGTCCACTGCTCAAAAAGCGTTGTGAGAATCCAGAAGGCGAAGACTGGGGAAAGATTTCTCACATTCAAAAACTGGATATTAGATAATAAGATTAGCCGCAAGTTCAAAATTTGTCTGCCACTTTAACAGGTGCTACTTCTCCACAATTACAATCTTCTTACTTCCAAACATTTCATTCTGTAATCGCCATGATATATATATATATTTTCAAATCAAACAATTTTCTACTTCTTGCTTTTTTCTATTGTTATCTGATATTGATTTTGAACAAAATTAGTAATTATCAAGCATTGCAAATATCACTATGGATTTGTTGATTACAAAATTGTAAAAGTAATCACATTAGTAAGTTTTATTATTATGTTGTTCTGCTAACTTTCACATAGGATAAGTTTGATTTAAATTGTCAGTTAACAAAAAATGTAACTTTAAATCTTTTGTTTAGACCCAAAAACATAAATGAAAAATACAGATGTATAGCATAGAAATGCTAAATATGATAACTATATACTAGAGTTATATTGATTTTATATATTTCAATGATTAGATTGCTAATTACATTATCTTTTTACAGTATTCCAATCTGAGTCTGGAGGGAGCAGAAGACACCCTCTTCGGCTGGCAAAGGATTCTAAGCAATATTTTAGGGATATTTTTCTTGACCCCTCATTCTACCTTGATGCAAGCCTTCAGAACTGATGGTAACCTGTTATGCATGTTTTCAACCCTATTTCTTCCATAGCTCGTTCAAGGTCTGTTTGTACCATTTTACGATGAAATACCCAGAAAATAAGTAAAAGGGTTTGAAATTGAAGCAAATGGAGTTGTGAAATGCAAAAATACTTTTAAACTTCCTTTCTTAGAACTTCAACTTGTATTTCTCTTCATGATTACTTGAAGCAGTGAGCATTGCACTTGGCTTTTACTTCTGACATTACAATTTTCCTCTTCAGATTTGGATTGAATATAGATTAGGTATGTAAAGCTTGTGTAATTATTGAACCCTAAAAGGTATACGTGTTTGTTAATGGAAGCAACATTAGATATTTTACAATATCTTTTAGATACGTTAATAGAAATCCACATTACATGTGTAATGCAAAATATATTATTAAAAAATACCATTAATTATCTGAGAAAAATTATATCCAATTTTTAATTTGAATTTTAATGGTGTAATAATTGAATGTTGTTGAATTTGCAATTAGGTTCCTCCTTAGTGCAAAAGATTGAGATAACTGGTAAGACGAAACACAATCAAATTTAATAGGCCCAAGTCAAACAATTTTTCACATGATAGTTTTTGGAGTTGCGCATCATGTGAAAACCATTCACTCATAGATGTTTATCCCACCAGTGGTCAATATCAATTCTTAATACAAATTTATCCCCATGGTAAACCCCAACTTCAAAAGATATCTCATACATCTAAACAATAACTAAATAACCCTTGCAAATATAAAAATTCACAAATAAACTATACATATTATATATTCTGTGTGTGCAAGATATAACAAACAAGTCAATGACATGCGGGAGCACAGCGCATTTTCACTGCTATCATAGGAACCAAATGACAAAGAAAACTTATCTCCAAGATATATCCAATACAGAAGAGCAGATGTGTAATCGTTGCTTTGATGGTTCAACACTCAATGCATAAGCATGCTCAGTTTTTGGCTGCATAACTAAAGAAGCGTGACATAATAGTAAGTAGGACACTTGAGGACAATCAATTCACCATATACTGCATTAAACCAGTAGCATAGTAGAACCAAAAATGCAGAGAAGAAACCGCTATTAAACCAAGTTGAGAAAAATCATCAATACAGAGAACAAAAAGACTAATCTTGGCTAATTAAAAATTACTAACTGCATATACTAAACTAGCTTAATTATCTCATGATAACCAATTAAGTGAACAAAGAAAGAATGAGCATTAGTAATCAAATAAATTTGCATCAATATGATATAATTGATGCAAAAAAGATAACTTTTTTGAGGTCAGAGAATATCCAAGCAATTAAAGTTTATTTGGCCAATATAAAATTTTGCTTTCAAAATACTAAATATCAAGTCAGATGTCAGTGGTGAAAATTTTGGTGATTTCTTACAGTATTGTCAGACATCCATTGATGGATTACTGCTGTGAACACTTTTCCTATCAGAAACACTCAACAATTATCGCTTCACTGGCCCCTCAACCCTCTCTCTAGACAGATTTCCTACACTCAGGATTCCAAACTTTCACACTTTAAATTCATCACAACCGTCGAATGAGTATCCAATTGCTCACATTTTATAATGGTGAATCAAACTTATCCAATGTTCCAATGTTTGAAAGGTCCGTTCTTAATCTAACCATTATTGCGTAACAAGGATGAGAATAGCGTTGTCATAAAGTATTAAAAGTTATTGGTTGAGTAACCATCAAAGGAAAAGATGTTTCACTGTCGCTAAAGTGAAGTCATGCTTCTTCGTAAAATGGATAACTACTCATTTCATCACGATACCATCCCTGCACTGAATCACTGTCTCTTAAACTTCCGTTTCAAATTACACACTTTCATTCACCATTCACTCCCTTTCCAATTCGTACCATGGCAGCAGAACTTGTTGGTGGTGCTCTTCTTTCCGCTTTTCTTCAGGTTGCTTTCGACAGGCTCACTTCTCCTCAACTTCTTGACTTCTTTCGTCGAAGAAAACTTGATGAGAAGCTGCTCGCCAATTTGAACATCATGCTGCACTCCATCAATGCTCTCGCTGACGATGCAGAACTAAAGCAGTTCAGAGATCCACACGTCAAAGCATGGCTTTTTGCTGTCAAAGAGGCTGTCTTTGATGCAGAGGATTTTTTGGGTGAAATAGACTATGAATTCACCAGATGCCAAGTGGAAGCTCAATCTCAACCTCAAACCATCACTTACAAGGTATCAAACTTCTTCAATGCTACTTTTAGTTCATTTAACAAGAAAATTGAATCAGGGTTGAAAGAAATCCTTGACAAACTAGAATATCTTGCAAGGCAAAAGGGTGCTCTAGGTTTGAAAGAGTCTACTTATTCTACTATTGGATCTGGTAGTAACGTGACACAGAAATTGCCATCAACTTCTTTGGTGGCTGAAAGCGTTATTTATGGCAGAGATTCCGACAAAGAAACGATAATGAATTGGCTCACATTGGAAACCGACATTCAAAACCAACCATCAATACTTTCTATTGTGGGAATGGGTGGGTTAGGTAAGACCACACTCGCCCAACATGTATACAATGACCCAAAGATGGACCATGCTAAGTTTGATACCAAAGCTTGGGTCTGTGTTTCAGATCATTTTGATGTTTTGACCTTGACGAAAACAATTCTCGACGCAATCACTGATAAGAAAGATGACAGTGGAAACCTAGAAATGGTTCACCAAAAACTGAAAGAGAATTTATCGGGAAAGAAATTTCTTCTTGTATTGGATGATGTTTGGAACCAAAGACGAGATAAATGGGAAGCTGTGCAAACTCCTCTTACCTATGGGGCTCCAGGAAGTAGAATTCTTGTGACAACACGTCATGAGAATGTTGCTTCTATCATGCAGTCTAAAGTCCATCGCCTAAAGCAATTGCGAGAGGATGAATGCTGGAAAGTTTTTGAAAAACACGCATCAAAAGATGATAATCTTGAATTGAACGATGAGTTAAAGGAGATTGGCAGAAGGATAGTTGAGAAGTGCAAGGGATTACCTCTAGCTTTGAAAACGATTGGATGCTTGTTACGCACAAAGTCATCCATTTCAGATTGGCAGAGCATATTAGAAAGCAATATATGGGACTTACCAAAAGAAGACAGTGAAATTATCCCTGCGCTATTTCTAAGCTATCACTACCTTCCTTCTCATCTTAAAAGGTGCTTTGCTTATTGTGCCTTATTCTCCAAAGATTACGAGTTTGTGAAACAAGAGTTAATTTTGTTGTGGATGGGCGAAAATTTTCTACAGTGTCCACAGCAAATTGGACAACCAGAAGAAGTTGGAGAACAGTACTTTAATGATCTATTGTCACGATCTTTCTTTCAACAATCAAACACAGAAAGGCATTTTGTCACATTGTATGAATCAAGCTTGAACAGGCATTTCGTCATGCATGACCTCTTGAATGATTTGGCAAAATATGTTTGTGGGGATTTCTGTTTCAGGTTGAACTTTGATAAAGGCCGATGTATGCCGAAAACAACCCGTCACTTTTCATTTGCAATCAATGACGTCAAATGTTTTGATGGTTTTGGCAGTTTAACTGATGCTAAAAGACTTCGTTCATTTCTTCCTATTACACACATTGGGAGAACATTCGTTGGCAGTTTTCATTGCCAATTCAAGGTTACATGATTTGTTCTCCAAGATTAAGTTCTTACGCGTCTTATATTTTCGTGGTTTTTTGGACCTTAGAGAGGTCCCTGATTCTGTAGGTGATCTTAAACATCTCCAGTCGTTAGATCTTTCACAGACTTGGATTCAAAAACTACCCGACTCAATATGTTTGCTATATAACTTGCTAATACTGAAGTTGAACTATTGTCTCGAACTGAAAGAGTTTCCCTCAAATTTGCATAAACTCACCAAATTGCGTTGCCTCGAATTTGAAAATACAAAAGTCACCAAGATGCCAAGGCATTTTGGAGAATTCAAGAATCTTCAAGTACTGAGTACATTTTTCATTGATAGAAATAGTGAGCTCAGTACTAAGTTGTTAGGAGCACTGAATCTTCATGGATGGCTATCAATCAAAGAGGTGCAGAATATTATGAATCCTTTGGAAGCATTAGAAACAAATTTGAAAAGTAAAAACCTTGTGGACCTAGAGTTAAAATGGAACTCGCATCACATCCCTGATGATCCTAAGAAAGAAAAGAATGTACTTGAGAATCTACAACCTTTCAAACATTTGGAATGTTTAACAATAAGGAGCTATTATGGTACTCAATTCCCAAGTTGGATATTCAATAATTCATTATCAAATTTGGTATTCTTACAGTTAATGAACTGTAAATATTGCCTGTGTTTGCCTTCCTTTGGACTTTTGTCATCTCTGAAGACCCTCATAATTAGAGGATTTGATGGAATAGTAAGCATTGGTGCTGAATTTTATGAGAGCAGCTCTTCTTCATTTGTGTCCTTAGAAAGATTGAAATTCGAGAACATGAAGGAATGGGAAGAATGGGAATGTAAAACTACTTGTTTTCCACGTCTTCAATATCTTTATGTGTATCAATGTCCTAAACTGAAAGGTCTGTCAGAGCAACTTCTTCGTTTAAAGCATACATGATTGTGATAAGCTCATCATTAGCGAAAACAACATGGATACATCGTCGCTTGAATTCTTGAGCATTAGTGCATGTCCACTAGTGATTATTCCCGTTTCCCATTACGATTTCCTTGAACAAATGAGGATTGATGGTTCTTGCCACTCTCTTACAATCTTTCCGCTAGATTTCTTTCCAAAGCTCCATTCACTTGAACTGAGAAGGTGCCAAAACCTAAGAAGAATTTCACAGGAGTACGCTCATAATCGTCTCAACAAACTAACAATTGAGGATTGCCCTCAATTTGAATCATTTCCTAGTATGCAAATCCTGCTTCCGTCTCTTACCGGACTGCATATAGTTGAGTGTCCAGGAGTGGAGAAGTTCCCAGACGGAGGTTTGCCATCAAATGTAAAACGTATGTCTCTTTCAAGTTTAAAACTCATTGCCTCCCTGAGAGAGGCCTTGGATGCCAACAAATGTCTTGAAAGGTTGTGGATTGAAAAGGTGGATGTGGAGTGTTTTCCCGATGAAGTTTTGCTGCCAAGCTCTCTGACCTCTCTTCAAATCTCTAGTTGTCCAAATCTGAAAAAGATGGAGTACAAGGGTCTTTGCCACCTCTCCTCTATCGAACTTTCTCACTGCCCCAACCTCCAATGCTTACCAGAGGAGGGTCTCCCCAAATCCATCTCTTCTCTTCTAATTTGGAGATGTCCATTGCTCAAACAGCGTTGTCAAAATCCAGAAGGCGAAGACTGGGCAAAGATTGCTCACATTCAACGACTGACTATTCTGTAATAAGATGAGTAGCAAGTTCAAAATTTATCTGCTGACTTCAACAGGTGCTACTTCTCCACAATATCTCTCTACTTTTCCCGTTACAGTCTTGTTAGTTGCAAATATTTCAATCTGGAAATCTCATCGATAACATTTTCATAATATCTTCTACTTAAATTAGTTTTTATGAATCATTCATTTTTTTAAGAAAAATAGTTTTTGTACAAAAAAAATATTTATTTATTATTTAAATTTTAAAAACTAATATTCATATACTGTTGATATTTGATATTTCATAATATTTTTACTTCATATATTATATGAATAAAGTAAAATGACAAGCTTCTTCGTATAATATATCTTTTATACTTTTAAATATATTTCAAAATTCTACCAGATCAATTAATATAATTATTTTTCCAAATCAAACATTTTTTTCTTACAACTTGTTTTTTCCTATTGTTATCTGATATTGCTTTTCAACAAAATTAGTAATTATGTTTTAGCATTGCAAATATTGGATTTGCTGGTTACAACATTGTAAAAGTAATCACATTAATAATTTTTATTGTTTTGTTTTTATGCTAAATTTCACATAGGATAAGTTTGATTTAAATTGTCAGTTAACAAATATGATAACTTCAAATCTTTTGTTTAGACCCAAAAACATAAATGAAAAATAGTAATGTATAGAAGACTACTATAGAAATGCTAAATATGAGAACAATATACTAGAGTTATATTGATTTTATATATTTTAATGATTTGATTGCTAATCACATTATCTTTTTATAGTATTCCAATCTGAGTCTGTATGGAGCAAAAGACACCCTCTTTGACTGACAGGATTCTAAGCAATTCTTTAAGGATATCCTTCTTGACCCCTCATTCTATCTTGATGCAAACCTTCGGAAGTGATGGTAACCTTTTTATGAATGTGTTTCTACCCTATTTCTTGCATAGGTCTTTCAAAATCTGTTTGTACCAATTGTGACTCCTACATCAGAGATTAAGCTAGCTAATTGAATATCATATTACTTTCTGAGATTGTTAAGCAATCCATTTAGATAAGTGGTATCAATGATTTTCGTTGTATTTTGATCTCTATTCAGACCCTGCATTTATATTACAGCAAAGACAGAGGACAATTATCTCCTTAAGCATCATGACATTGGAGTCCTTTTGAATAACCTGCTTTCTTGGAGTGCAACAATGTCTTTTCTTGAACAGGGGATATTGTAGAAATTATTATATTGTAGATTCCAACTTCAGCAAATGTTGGTTCCCAGCAATTTACAACTTTTATTGTTTTGTTGCTATTGCTAATACTAGACCCCATTTTCTGACATTAATAAACTATCACAGAAACTGTGCAACAACTCAACTATTTGTATAAGAACTAAAATTTGGATTATAAAATGCAAAAAATATATATATACAAAATGGGGTAACTATATAGACCAAAAAATTGATACTTAGATATTAAAGCTGTATGATAAACTTTCAAATGCTTTGCAATGATGACACTTAAAAAATTATTCCTTTTGACATTAATATATCACAAAAGGTGAGAAGTGTAATATAGAGACTTTATACAGATCTTCTTTAAACCAATAATTTACTCTATTTTCCAAATATAAACTACCACATGTGATCAAATTATATAAAAAAGTATGATAAATAAATTAGAAGTAATGAACAATTTTTTTAATCTAAATTAGTTATTAATGAAGTTGATAATCTTTTTATAGTTACAGAGTAACTGCTATGGGAAATTTATTGAATGTTTTACCCTATAAGATTGCATATATTTACTGTCATGCCACAAACTTATATGTGCAGATAACTATTGAGAAAATATTGTCGGTGATATACATCTCTCTTCTTCAGAGTTAGCACCGAATAGTCGTTGCCTCACTGGAGTCTGAAAAGGGCACTTCATGATCCTATTTATTGAGTTGTAAAGGACCATTTTTCAGAAACAACTTATAGAGATTGCTACCACAGCACAACCATGAATTTTAGGAATCTGATTTATGCATTTGGGTGGTTCAAGTTGCATGTACATTCATTCAAGTCTCATCTGGGAAAGATTCCAACTTTAGCAAATGTTGGTTCCCAGCAATTTACAACTTTGGCGACTCAAATTCAGACACGGGAGCTGTTTCTGCAGCATTCACAAGGGTGAAGCCTCCTAATGGCACAAGCTTGTTAGAAAGCCTCTCAGGAAGGGCTTCTGATGGCTCATCATAGATTACATGAGTAAGCAAAGCATAGTCTATATTTTTCCTCACATATTCAAAACCATGATAGATAATACATTTAATCCTTGTTTGGATACACTCTAAAAATCCTTTTGAGAATTCTCTGTCATGTTGTCTGCTCACATACACAGTTGAAAAGCGTTTAACATTTGTTGAAAAGTTTCCTTCAAGTGTTAGTGTCCCAGAAATGTATGACATGTCAATAAGTTATTCTACAGAAGTGTCAGTGTTTTACATCTTTTAGCTTTATACCAACATACTCTTACTTGTATGTGATTTTTATTTAGTATGTATCAGTTAAATAGCCACCCTTTTCACTCATCTTTGATGAGATCATTCTAATCCTGTTGGCTACTCATTTATTGGACTATGGAAGTTCTGCATTTCTTATGTGCATCTCTTTTTATGGGGATGTGTGTGGATATATGTAGCTGAAGAGTTGAAGCTGCCATACGTGATTGGATATTTGGACTCAGTTGGATCAAATTATAGGCATGGTGCAAACTTTGCAGTAGGAGGCTCCTCTATTCGGCCTGGTGGGTTTAGTCCATTCCCTCTTGGCCTTCAAGTGGACCAGTTTCTACAGTTCAAGTCTCGCACAAACATTCTCTTCAATCAGCTTTCTGACAACAGTTTGTTTCTTTTCCCCTCTGCATTTTCATTCATTTTTATGCGATTTTGTTAGCATGCTAATGTCTATAGATATTGTTTCTGAGTTCAAACAAGAATTGTGAACATCCTGAAGCATAATCAGAATTTAATACAACAACAAAAACCTTGGTTCACTTGGACTACACAACATCATTAACCTCAGTTGAAGACTAAGTCTTTAGAGATATTATTTACTAAGAAATCTTTCTTAAAATCTCCTCCTATTGGTCTCATTGTCCTTCTCTATAAACCATACAATCTATTTTCATCACCACTTCTTCCGAAAACCTTCTTGTTCACACGTTGAAACTATCTTAACCGATTTTTTGACATATTTTCTTCAGTTGGTGTCATACCAATATTTCTTCATGTACAATCATTTTTATAGTCTATCCTTTCTTGTGTAGCCACACATTCATCTTAATGTTTCTGGTTGCTCCCACCTTAACAATGTTGATTCTTAACGAGTGGCGACATTAAAACTTGAATCCGTGTGATGTTTCCAGGGATAAAGCCACCTTTCAAAAGTAGTATTCCAAGGCCTGAGGACTTTTCCAGGGCCCTATACACCTTTGATATTGGACAAAATGATCTTGGCTTTGGTCTTCAGCACACTTCACAGGAACAAGTTATTAAGTCAATACCTGACATTTTGAGCCAGTTCTTCCAAGCAGTGCAGGTGAGCAGCCCCCAAAGCATTGTTGACATTATCAGATATAACAGAGCAATAAAAGTTGGTTCTGGAACTAAAAGTAAGTTGCATTAATACTCAAATTTCAATACAAATGTTAAATGCAAAAATCTTTTATTGGTTCCAAGTAAAGGCTTTAATATCTTTAATATAGTCATCAACAGAACATCATAATTTAACTACTAAAATATACCCTATTCCTCTGAGAATATAATAGCTCTATCTATCTAGATTAGATTATTTAGTAGATATCCCACTATCATATTTCATTTCATCCATATTTACAAATTTATCTCCATGGTAAACCACTACTTCAAAAGATACATCCCAACAATAACTAAATAACCCTTCAAAATATAAAAATTCACAAATAAACTGTAAATATTATAAAAATTGAACAACGTACATTGACAAACAAATAGTGGATCACTGAAAAAAATGCAGATTCGTCAAAAAATTTTAATAATCTCTGACAAGTAAAACCTTATTTGCAGAATGTTTAATTACACCAAACATTGAAACAAAGACTGCAACATTATTGAAATAATTTACCCTAACCTTAGGAAACAGATGTGAAACCAACGAAGTGTACCAACTCTCAATTAACTCCGGTACTGAGTATGAACCAATGTAAAACGAGTTATACACTTTAGCTGGTAAAATTTAATGTTGTAACGCCTATTTCATATTTTAAAGCACAAACCTAATTTCAATTACTTCAATCCTAAATTCATGTCATGCCTAATAAAATGTGGACATGGTACGATGTCCTTGTCCCCTTTGCCATTTAACTTAGAATTCTCCATGTCACAGAATCAGGCGTGAGCCCATTCTTTTTCATCTCTGTGACAATTTGGTAAGCTTCACTTTTCAAACCAAGATTGCACGCAAAGTTGATTAGAATATTATAACTAAATTCAGTTTCCACACTCATCGTCTTCCTCTGCCGAATCAAAACACTGTAAGTCATGGAATTCGGCTCCACGCCACTCTCAAGCATTTCATCGAACACCTTCCGCGCGTCCCTAATTCCACGAACCAAGCTTAAGTGCCATTGGGCTGCAGCCCAACACGCGCCCTACACCTCCTAAAACACTTTCTGCACCACTTGAAACTACTTCCTACATCTCTCGTACCATTTTTTGCACCACCAAATGCTACCTACATTTCCGATTCCAGTTTTGCCCTCCACTAAGATAAAACTGGGTTTGAGCCCATCAGCATAATAATTCTGCACCTCAGGAATGCTTCTTGCACCTCTTGAATTACTTTCTGCACATCCTTTAGATTTTTAAATAAGTCTAGACCCAATATTTCATTTCTTTTTGCACCATTGTTTATTTTCTATGTCTTCACCTTTGATTTAGATTTATTTGAATTTATTCTTTTGTCATTAAAAACATTTTTTCATTCTTTTGTCATTAAAAACATCTAGATTAGGTATGTAAATCACATTATCTTTTTTACAGTATTCCAATCTGAAACTGGAGGGAGTAATAGACACTCTTTGGCTATCAAAGGATTGTGAAGTGTAAATACATTTAAACTTCTTTTCATAGAACTTGAAGTTGTATTTGTCTTCATGCATGAGTTGTGAAGTGTAAATACTTTTAAACTTCTTTTAAACTAATTTATTATATTTTTTACCGATAAAAAAAATATATTTTTATTATTTATTGGATACAGTTTTAATATAAGATACTTTAAACAAATAAAAAATATAAATGCGAGCAAATAAAATTATAAAAAGTATATTCCACTAATTAAATCACTCATTGACTGGATATGAATAATTCAATTACTCAGAGAAAAAAAGTCGAACGCAAAACAAAAATGGTATACATCATGCATGACATGCAGAACGAACCAAACATAAATGGCAGCAATAAACACATAAACAAAAATTGTTGCTTTAATGAATTGATTCAACTCAAAGTTAGGTTTGGTACGAGGATGAATAATTCAATGAAACTTGAATAAAAGTTTAATACAGTAACACATCATGCATGACGTGCACAACCAATCACACACACATAATCTCTATAATTCAATCCATCATTTACAATTTACAAGATCATATACCAATTAGAATGTTACAAATATATGCTATCTAAAACAAGTCCAATGACAAAATAACATACAGCTCCCTTGTGACTTGTCTTATCTGACATTCAGTTGAAAGATTACTATCATATTATTCTAAACAAAACCAACTATTATATATCAGATTCAGTTGAAAGGTTACTATCATATTATTCTAAACAAAACCAAACTATTATATTTCTTAACTAATGACTCAATTGAGCTTACTATACTTTGGTTGATAATTGATAACTAACTGTGTTTAAGACACACAAAATTTCAAAGAATACGAAACTTAATTTATTTGGATAAAATTTGAATGTACGAGAAAAGGGTACCCCACATGCTACTTAAGAAATGGAAAACATGCAAAGAGGAAATCAAACTGAATTATGCAGGATTAAATCCCAATGCTGATGTTCCATCAGACCAGATCCTATAAATATGTATACCCTTATGCACTTCATCTCCATCTAAATTCTCTCCCTCTTCTTAATTTATATATCCATCAACTAATCACCACAAGGATCCAACATGGCAGAAGATGCAACAAGCACTGGTCCTATTATTCCAACCCACACAAAAGCTTGGTACTACTCTGAACATGGTAGCCCAGATGTTCTCAAATTAGACCCTAATTGGCCATTACCACAACTCAAAGATGACCAAGTCCTCATCAAGGTTGTTGCAGCAGCCCTTAATCCCATTGATTACAAGAGGATGAACGGCTTGTACAAGAATTATGACCCTCATTTACCTGTATGTATCGTCTACAATTTTATGTGATCGTTGAAATGTGCTGAAGTCAAAATTGGCACAAGTTTACACTTTAAATATTGTGTTTTTGCTTGTTAACATGGTAAACTGAGAACTTAGGTTAGTTTAATTTCTCCTTACATACTAAAATGTCTTGTTTGACAGAAAGATTTTCATTCCAACATGTAATTGATGGTTTTTCAGTGGGAAAGAGATGGGTATAGTATGGATTTTTGAAAAAAATTTGAACTGAAACAAACAGATTTATACTTTAAAAAAACCATTCCATTAATTTAACATAGATGTTTCTTCAGTAGATACAAATATAACCTTCTTTTTCATTTGATGGCTTGTGAAGACTGTTCCTGGCTTTGATGTTGCTGGTGTGGTGGTGATTGTGGGAAGAGAAGTGAAAAAACTCAAGGTTGGTGATGAAGTATATGGTGATATCAACGAGGAAGGAGTAACAAACCTAAAGGCCCTTGGAACTTTGTCTGAGTATACTATTGCTGAAGAAAGGTTATTAGCTCTGAAGCCACCAAATCTAAGCTTCATCGAAGCTGCTGCCATTCCTGCAGCAGTAGAAACTGCTTACGAAGGCCTTGAACGAGCTGAGTTTTCTGCTGGAAAATCTATTCTTGTTACGGGAGGAGCTGGTGGAGTTGGTCACTTTGTTATTCAGGTATGTATGTATGTATATGTAAAATCAAATTTAGATTATTTTATATAAATAGTAAGTCTTCTCATGCATACACCAACAAAGAAACTTCCTCAAAAACTAATAAAGAAGATTGGGAAAATTCTTGATTACGTTCTGTAACAAAAAACTGTACTAGTTAATTCTGAAAAGTCTAATGAACTTGTCTTTGGTAACATGATAGCAGATCTCATACATAATTTTGCAATGTATATATTTGGATGTAGCTTGCAAAGCATGTTTATGGTGCATCAAAGATAGCAGCAACTTCTAGAACTGGAAAATTGGAACTTCTACGAAAATTGGGAGCTGATTGGGCAATTGATTATACAAAGGAGAACATTGAAGACTTAACAGAGAAGTTTGATGTAGTGTACGACACAATAGGTCAGTTCTTTAAACCAGAATATATATGAGCAAAAGTGTGTAAAATAATTTGTTTTTGTAATAATAAATTATATTTTATAATAATAATTACCCTAAAGGTCATATTAATTATTATTTTTTTCTTCTAAGAACAGTTGACCTTGAGAAATTTCATTCATTCTGTATGTATCTGTGAATGTAAGCATTGTTTGATGATGAAACCATGAAACACAGGAGAGCCTGATAGAGCCCTGAAGGCTGTGAAGGAAGGTGGCAAAGCTGTGACAATAATACCTCCTGGACTTCCACCAGCCATTTATTTTGTGCTAACTTCTAAAGGCTCCATTTTAGACAAGTTAAGACCTTACTTTGAGAATGGTCAAGTGAAACCATTACTTGATCCAAAGACTCCACTGCCATTTTCTCACCTTGTTGAAGCATATACCTACTTAGAAACTTCTAGAGCCACAGGAAAAGTGGTTATTTATCCCATACCCAATTGATATATATATCTATCTGTATCTATATGTTGGGTGTGTATGCACTAGTTAGTTAAGGTTTGTGTGCGTCTTTCACTATGTTTCATGTAATTTGTTCTGTTTGTGTATTTATAACTGCTGAAGAATAAAGACTGGCAACAAATATGTACAAGAAAATTAATTCAAGGTCTGGAAAGTACTCATGTATAGACATGTTAATAGCTTCTTGTTGCCACAGTAAGGGGCAATCTTGAAATTAGACACGTCCATAATTCTCTTTATGTGGATTTTGCTTGCTATGAATGATGAATTTTTTTGAAACTTTAAAGATGCCTTCAACGAGCAAAGCTACTATTACTACAAAATTAATGACAAATAAAGTTACTAGTAGACACCACCGTGATTTTGTTTCTTTGTAACAAATTCTCAAGGTTTTTGTGTCATAGACTATGAAAGACAATGCAAATTTGAGAAGGCCATTTTATAATTTGATTAGGTCACTGCTAAAGTCTTTATGTCTGATGGGATCATAGTGGATTGGGTTTGGGTGTGTTCACATGTCTTATTTGTTGAACGTGAGATGTTTAGTGCTAAAGGTATTACCGATGGATAAGGTCCTACTTTGTTAGGTTTTATAGTGTTTGTGTTGAGTGTTGTTTTGGGTGCTGTAGTGGTGGCTACCGTGATGTAGATTTCTCTTGGTTCGGTTTCATTTATTTTTTCTTGTAATAGAGTTAGAGCACCCCTTAAGTGTTTCCATTAATTTATTTTTTGCTGTTAAAAAAATGATTTTTTTAAACAGAAAAAATTATATATAGATATATTTACAAAAATAGATTTCGACATGTATATTGTATGTATATTTCATGATTAAGTGAAAATCTTATACTTATCTATTTCTTAAGCTCAACCACTTCTTTAAATACACGACTCTAATTAAAATATATTAAAACTTTTCACCCATGACATGTTTAATCTCATTCATCTCAAATATTGGGTATACTCATGTTTTCTTAATTGATTCATTAACAATCATATTCATATTCTTACTAGCTTATCCTTCCCCACATGATGAGTAAATATAAATATGTAAGGTTATCCGGTGCATAAAGCGAACTAGGTTCTGGCATTTTGTCGCTTGAACAAGGTTAGTTTGTTGCTTTAATCGATACTTGATCTGGCGAAGCTTGAACACTTTATAAGCAGAAGGTGATTAAGTGTTCTGTAAGACACACTTAAGCATTATGAACTGAAGTGAAGATCGGAAACTTTAGCAGGTGTCGTGTGGTGTAACATCAACTTAAGCAAAATTCATGTTCGCTAAAAGCTTTTTTTTGTGATGCTTAAGTGAATTTAGTTTGAAATGTATTAACATATTAAGTAAGTTTTGCATACAGTGATACTAAAGATTGCAATTTCATGTCGAACGTGTTATGTTTGAAACAATTGCGTTGTAAGTGATTCTTGTATGAAAATGTAACAAAGATGAATGACATTGAAGATTTATCGATAATAGAGTAGATTTGAATTGAAGTGTCATTAAAGAATTTTGTTATTGGAATTCACAAATTTGATCATATTGTAAACAACCTTGCAAAAGGAAGGATAAGATGCTCCTATAAATTTTGTAAATGTAGGAAATATGAAGATTATGATGTGATGAAATTAGTAAAAAAGGATTTACACATTGGAAAAATCATAGTGGAGATTTTTCTTCAATTCCTGCATTGTGTGAGATCGATGAATCATATTGCACTTCAAACAATCTAATTTTATGACTCAAGGATTAACCAAGAACTATCTCAACCCAGATGTTCTTTATAATATGTTAACTGTTGCATAATGTTCTTTATTTGTTGGATGTGAAAATTATTTTGCCATCAAGATCATTAAGTTTGAAAACAAACTACTATTTGTCTAAAGGTTTCTTTAATCAATGGACGTAATTCTTGGGACATGCAATGCATAGTAAGAACAATTTGTTTGTTATACAAAACAAGAAAAACAAAAAAAGGAAAAGTTAAATTGTGTTTCTATCAAACTTAAAAACTTTTACAAACATCGTTTGATCAGAAACACTTACACGACAGTTAGTTCATCAAGTGATCATACATAATTCTTTTGTTTGAGAGATCTAATTAGACACAACTTAGCAACTCAACTAAATCACGTGACTAAGGAATTTTCTAGATTGTTTTAATAAATCATCAAACAATATTTCTTGCCTCGAATGGATCATAACAGATACAACTTAAAAGCTTAACAAAAATACTTAAATAAAAATAATTTTAAAATGTGTGTATTTGTAATAATATTTTCTTTTTTGGTTAATACAAACGATAATAACATATAACGTAAAGAGAACAAGAAAGATTAAAGACACGCAGCAGTTTATACTGTTTCGTCTGCTGTCACATACTATATTCAGTTTTCAATTAACATTGATTTTCACTAGACAAACTAATGCAGCGATCTATTATTTGGATTCATAGTTACTCCCAGTTAACTTTTTCAGTATTCTTTCCACAAGTCACTCTTGACTTAACTAAGTATTATTTCTGAAAGTCACTCTTAGCTCAATGAATATTCTTAAATATTGTAATCAGTTTTGACTAATATCATTAAAGAATATTTTTTCTAAAGTTACTTTTAACTTGACCTAGTATTTTTTTATCAAGTCACTTCTGACTAAACGAGTATTATTTATTAAGTCAATCTTGACTAACTGAGTATTTTTTACGAAGTCACTCATTATTCTTTACCAAATCATAGCAAGATATGGAGAGTTGCATGATGGTACGATCATCAAATTATTAAATCTGCATACTAAGAAATGTTTGTGTCTTTTAATAAATATAAGGTTGAAAATCTCTCCAAATTCAAATCATTGTATTTGCTCTCTATGAAAGAGTTACGTCTTACAATGAAAACAAAAGTAAACACTCTTTTATTAACACCCATAATGTCTTCCACGAAACTTTTCTAAATCTAAAAATTTGACAGAACCTGTGCTCTGTGCTCTCAACATAGAAATATCTCTTCAAACTTTGTTAAGGCAGATGAAACTTTAATAGTTTCGGCATAGTGTTTGGGTCAAACTTCTCTTATCAAAAAAAACTTAATTTTCTTAGTGACGGGTTAAAGTATTTACTATTTAAATAATGTGGTGGTTAGGATACTATAATCATATTAAATGAATACGTAGATTACAGGCACTAAAAAGAGTATGATATCTTTCTGTCCGGCTGCTATATATTAAATTAACTAAAATATGATCATCCACCATAAAAAACTTTATATGTTATTCAATTATTTAGTGCTAAAAATGTTTTAATATTTAGTAACACGTTAAACATTTAATACATTATTAAGAACTAAAAGTATTAATAAATAAAAACCAGTTAAAAGTATTCAATACATATATGCAACTTTCACTGTCCCGTCATTATTCTTTTGTGGATTCCTACAAGTTCATTGAACAAACATAGAGTATATTCTTTTTTCAAAAGAAAACATCATCCTTGGCCTGCACTAATTTTTAAGTAGGAGCTAGTCAAATACGAAACTAGTTAACTCTTAAATAATAATGATTACTGCAAGAAAATCACAAAATTTCAAATACAAGAGAAAACAAGTTCTCTAATAAGGATATGCATCAATATTATATATATGATGATTTCCTAATTTTGCATCAAATTAGAGCCTATAAATTTTGTCTTTATGCACTTCATCTCCATCTCTCCTTGTTCTCTTAATCTCTTCCTAATCTCTTACTAATCACTTCAAAGATCTAATATATGGCAGAAGCTGCATCAAGCACTGATTCTACTATTCCAACCCACACAAAAGCTTGGTACTACTCTCAACATGGTAGACCAGCTGATGTTCTAAAGTTTGATCCCAATTGGCCCTTACCACAACTCAAAGATGATCAAGTGCTCATCAAGGTCATAGCAGTATCCCTTAATCCAGTCGATTACAAGAGGATGCATGGAGATTTCAAGGACACTGACCCTCATCTACCTGTATGTACAAAACACCTCCACTTTTTTTTTTTTGATAATTCATTTTATTCCTCCTTATAAAACATTCTAAAATTCAGAAGATATCAAATAAATTCTTTAACTTTGAATTTAGTTTCTGAAATTAATATAACTTTTAAAGCTTACTGTCTTTGTATAATGGAACTGAAAGACTAATATGACTGAAAGGCTGCAATTAGATAATTGATTAGAATCTCAATCTAAAACATTTTTCTATGGTGTGAAGATTGTGCCTGGTTTTGATGTTGCTGGCATAGTGGTAAGAGTGGGAGGAGAAGTAAGGAAATTTAATGTTGGAGATGAAGTATATGGTGATATCAACGAGCAAGGCTTGTCGAATCTTAAGATTCAAGGCACTTTGTCAGAGTATACTGTTGCAGAAGAGAAACTATTGGCTCATAAACCATCCAATTTAAGCTTCATTGAAGCTGCTAGCATTCCTCTGGCACTTGAGACTGCCCTAGAAGGTTTTGAGCATGCTCAGTTTTCTGCTGGCAAATCTGTCCTTGTTCTGGGAGGAGCTGGTGGAGTTGGAAGCTATGCCATTCAGGTACATCTTAACATATGAATGAGTTCAAAAGGATTTTGTTGTTATTTTTTCATTACCATGTCATTAATGTAAAATATATATTACTTTATGATTAATCTCTGTCGAAAAACTTATTATGTGATCATCTTTACTAATATGATGAATTGTTATGTGTGTGTTTTGGTTGCAGCTAGCCAAACATGTTTATAAGGCATCAATGATAGCAGCAACTTCAAGCACTGGTAAACTTGAACTTTTAAGGGAGTTAGGAGTTGACTTGGCTATTGATTATACAAAGTACAACTTTGAAGATCTGCCAGAAAAATATGATCTTGTGTATGATGCAGTAGGTGAGACTTTTGAACTAATGAATTTATATTTGGTTTAAACTACTGTAATATACAAAAAAAATGGTGTAAAATATTCTTTTGCTTATGGTAATATCTAAAAATTCAAGATTTAATTATGCATTTTACAACTCAAATATTAACTATTAGTATTCTGTTATAAATACTGTACATATTTTAGTGAAACTTTTTAATTTTTACACATTTTACAGATTTTTCAAATTTCTTTAATGACATAATGACATGTAAAAAAAAGTTTAAAAGATTGTTTTTGTTACCAATATTGTAAAACGACATTGCTCTAAGTTTATTTTCTTTTTCTTAAAATTTTCTACATATTGTATTAGAATATGTGAAATTTTAAAAGGTTAATGTTAAAAGTGTTTTGAAAAAAAAAAAAAAAAACTTCAATGTTAAAATTTTCAAAATAGTTTGGTGTTAAGATGTGTCATTAAATCATATTAACTTACAAAAAAATTAGGTTTAATTGAATACTTTACTAAATTTCCTATTCCTATTTGGCAAATTTTGTTTTTTGAAAGTTTACCATCATATTTTTCAAATTCAGATATATATATATATATACAATAAGTTAAAATTAAATTTAAAAACAATGAAAAACTAAAAATACTTCACTATTGCTTCTCGTGAAACCTAATTGCTTGCCAATAACAAATACTTTTGTATATTATAGGGCAAGCTGATAGAGCCTTTAAGGCTATTAAAGAAGGTGGAAAAGTTGTGACAATAGTACCACCAGGATATCCACCAGCAATATTTTTTGTGCTAACTTCCAAAGGATCAATCTTGGAGAAATTAAGACCTTACTTTGAGAGTGGTCAAGTGAAGCCAGTACTTGATGCCAAGACTCCATTGCCATTTTCTGAGCTTATTGAAGCCATTTCCTACTTAGAAACTTCAAGAGCCACAGGAAAAGTGGTTGTTTATCCCATACCCTGACCATATCATAAGTGATGAACATTTTAAAGTGTGTACTAAGTTAGTTAAGTTCAGCATTGCTATGATTATGTATGCAAAGTAACCTTGCTGCTGGAAAATAAAGATTGATAATGCATGTGTATAGTTTCTTAAATAAATTAGATTATTTGGGAATAAAGAAGTGTTTGAATTTTGATTTGAATAATGTATATGAAAAATGTTGGGAGTGATTTTTTGATTTGTTAGTGTATATGATTTAGGGGTGGGTTGCGGTGATTGTGGGTGGAGTATTGGTTGGGCAATTGCTTCCTGCACCCCAACAATTGCTTCCTGTACCCCTCAAGACATGTGAATAGACCTTTTTATCCCTCCTAATGAAAACAAAAGGAGTAGGGCATTGGTGGAGCCACCGTGGAGATTGGTGTGCACAGGAGCTTGAAAATTGGAGGTGCTGCAGAAAATGTTGGTGTGCGCAGAGATGAAGTGAAGATTGGAGATTTGGAGAGTTGAGGTATGTGATTGAGTTTTGATTTAAAAAATATTGGAGGTGAATGGGTATTTCTCTTGTAGATGGGTGGATTATTAGGGGCATTGATGGTGTAGATTATAGGTGGTGATGGGTGGAAGGCGGAGGAAGAATATTTTTCTGATTGGAGATTGATTTCTGGAAATCGTTTTGCGAGAAGAAGATGGAAAATGATTTCCGTAATCAATTTTTTTTCAATTTTTTTGAATATTCTAGAAACTTTTTCCGTAATATATATATTCACTTACCAAAAACGTTTTTCGTAATATGTTTTTGCTATTCCGGAAACAATTTTCCGTAATAATTTTTTCTTTTTATGGAAATCATTTTCCGTAACCACATCTTTTCACCTCCTCTTCCGAAAAACTATTTTTCGAAATACAAATTCCTTTTATGAAAAAAGATTTCCGAAATATATATTCTGTTAAGGATATTTCAGGTAATACAAAATTTTGTGAGGGTGCAGGAAGCAATTTCCTATTGATTGTTGTTGTGGATTTTGGGTGGTGATGGGTTTAAGTCCAGAGGGGGTATTTTCTGGTTTTGATTTTACTTTACGGAAAATAAATTTTGAGAAAATTTTAGAAAACGATTACCGTAACCAATTTCTTTTTCAAAGTTTTTGTTCATTTCAAAAAACCTTTTCCAAAATACATTTTTATTTTTCGGAATTCAAATTTAGCTTCCAGAAAACATTTTCCGGAAAACATACTTTAAACTAGGCCCCATAAAAAATATCAATCATGTAAAAAATACAAAACAATTGCTTCCTGCACCCCACCAATTTTTTTGTAATTCCACAAATGTCCTTGTTAGAATATACAAAGGGAGAAATGAGGTTTGGTGTGGTTTTGTGAAAGGGAGAAGAGTGTTGGTGGGTGACGATAGAGGAGCTACTGATGACGACGATATTAAAGGGAAATAGCAACGAAGGTTGAAGGGGAGCAGCAAGGCGACACGAAGGAGTAAGAGGTTGTCGTGAGGTGCGATAAGAGGGGTGCGGTTTTTATTTTGCTACAGAAATCATTTTTCTTAAGATTTTTGAAAAATGTTTTCCGTAATATAATTTTTTTCAAAAGTATCATTCATTATGGAAACCTTTTCCGTAAGACTTTTAGGAAAATTGTTTTATGAAAAACGTTTTCCGTAATGGAAAAGTGTCTTATGGAAAATATTTTTTGTAAAAAGACTTTGCTCTTATGAAAAAGGAGAAGTAGCTTACAGAAATCATTTCTCTTAATGCACTTTTCTTTTTACGGAAAACCTTTTTCGTAACAAGTTTTTCTTATGAAAAATGTTTTCTATAATTTCTTTCTCTTTTTATGAAAAATGTTTTCCATAAGTACTCATCCTCAAAACCTACTTTGGGATAACAATTTTTGTAACATAAAAACCTTCTACAAAATATGTTTTTCATAAAACATTTCAGCCACTCATATTCTATTATGGATTTTACTCATATTCTATTACGGATTTTGTTTTCTGTAACCCATTTTTGTTAAACAAACTCTCAAAACCTACGAACTTTGTATCCTTCGACCACCCCTGAATCATGAAAAAAGAAAAGCAACTTACCTATAAATGCTGCTGGAGAAATTTCGTTGCAACAGCCTTTATGACGTTCGCTCGCCAAAAAACCTTCACAACACTTACCACTCACTCATTGCACCACTTTCTCCTTTTGTATATTTTGAAAGGACATTTATGATATTACAAATAACTGATGGGTGCATGAAGCAATTGCCAAAACACAATAAAAAAGGCTTTCGGCCGAAGACATTAAAATGGGTCTAGTGGCCGATAAATAGTAAGTCGATTTATTGCATGATCATAATAAAGAATAAATGGTCAATTAGTCCCTAAAATTATATTTGAACCTATCATATTTTTTTAATAGATTTTCACTGTCATGTTAGTTTTAAGCCTAAAACGGCTTGATACAGTCACTAAAATTCTTTGAAATTTAATTTAAATTTTTAAAATTATGTCACTATGTATTTTGATTTTTAAGCATATGTTATTATTATTATTATTATTTAAGTCTCAGTATTAAGAAACAAGATAAAAAATAATAATTTTAAGAAATTGTAGAATTTTAAGAATTGAATTCGTTGATAAGTAATTTTGCATAAATGAAGTTTAACGTTCCACAAAGATATGTGGATCAATCATACATGATTGAATGACATTCTTTAAATTGTTGATTAAAATAGTAAATTGACCTAATAAACTAGTTGTCATTTTTATATGGTTGGAGAAATTGAAGTGTTTATTTTGTTACGATATTCTTGTTGAAGTTTGACTGATGATGCTGAAGTATATATATATATATTCATTTGCAAGCCATGACGTCAAAAGTTTTGATGGTTTTCAGAGTTAGTAACTGCACTTCAATGCTTACCAGAGGAAGTTCTATTCAAATCCATCTTATCTATTGAAATTGATACTTATCCATTGTTGAGACAGTATTGAAACAGTGAGCTTTGCAAATGACATTTCAATTTTTCTCTTCAGATTCCCATTTATTTATAAAATTTGAGGATTTGTGTAGCCTGTCGCCTCACATAAAGATTAGATATGTAAAGCTTCTGTAATTATTGAACTGTAAAACTATACGTGTTTGTTAATGGAAGCAATATTAGATTTTATACGATATATTTTAGTATATGATCTGTATATTTTACCGATAAAAAATATATTTTTATTATTTTTTGGATACAATTTTAATATAAGATCACTTTAAACAAATAAAAGAATCTAAATGCGAGCAAATAAAATTATAAAAAGTATATTCCACTAATTAAATCACTCGTTACTGGATATGAATAATTCAACTACTCATAGAAAAAAAGTCGAATGCAAAACAAAAATGGTATACATCATGCATGACATGCAGAACGAACCAAACATATATGGCAGCAATAAACACATAAACAAAAATTGTTCCTTTAATGAATTTATTCAACTCAAAGTTAGGTTTGGTACGAGGATGAATAATTCAATGAAACTTGAATAAAAGTTTAATACATTAACACATCATGCATGACGTCACAACCAATCACACACATGATCTTTCTGGGCAAGGTTCTACTGGAGAAGGTTCTATATTTATTAGTTTTATCCTGTTGATTTAAGCTTTTTTTTTTTTTTTTTATGTCTAGTTCTAAGTTATAAGTATTGTTTGGGGAAATATGGTTCTGGTTGCTTTGATTCAATCCATCATTTACAATTTGCAAGATCATATACCAATTAGAATGTTAAAACTATGCTATCTAATTTTGTTAGTGACGGGTTAAAGTGTTTACTATTTAAATTGTGGTTGTTAGAATTACTATAATCATATTAAATGTATACGTACACGAACTAAAGAGAGTATGATATCTTTCTCTCGGCTGCTATATATTAAATTAACTAAAATATGATCATCCAACTTAAAAAAACACTTTATATGCTATTCAATTATTTAGTGCTAAAAAATGTTTTAATATTTAGTAACACGTTAAACATTTAATATATTATTTAAGAACTAAAAGTATTAATAAATAAAAACCAGTTAAAAATATTCAATACATATATGCAACTTTCACTCCCGTGATTATTCTTTTGTGGATTCCTGCAAGTTCATCGAACAAACATAGAGTTATATATTCTTTTCTTCAAGAGAAAACATCATCCTTGGCCCTGCACTAAATTACTGATTTTTAGGAGCTAGCCAAATACGAAACTAGTTAACTCTTAAATAATACGATTACTACAAGAAAACCACAAAATTTCAAATGCAAGAGAAAACAAGTTCTTTAATAACGATATGCATGAATATTATATACATGATGATTTCCTAATTTTGCATCAAATTAGAGCCTATAAATTTTGTCTTTATGCACTTCATCTCCATCTCTCCTTGTTCTGTTAATCTCTTCCTAATCACTTCAAAGATCTAATATATGGCAGAAGCTGCATCAAGCACTGATTCTACTATTCCAACCCACACAAAAGCTTGGTACTACTCTCAACATGGTAGACCAGCTGATGTTCTAAAGTTTGATCCCAATTGGCCCTTACCACAACTCAAAGATGATCAAGTGCTCATCAAGGTCATAGCAGTATCCCTTAATCCAGTCGATTACAAGAGGATGCATGGAGATTTCAAGGACACTGACCCTCATCTACCTGTATGTACAAAACACCTCTACTTTTTTTTCTCATAATTCATTTTATTTCTCCTTACAAAAGATTCTAAAATTCAGAAGATATCAAATAAATTCTTTAAATCTGAATTTAGTTTCTGAAAATTAATATAACTTTTAAATTTTAAACCTTAATGTCTTTATGTAATGGAACCGAAAGACTAATATGACTGAAAGGCTGTAATTAACTGTGTTTGAGATTTTACATTAACTATGGATGAGGTCTTTCTATAGTTTATAAATTGATACAAATCTCACCTTACAAATCGGTTTTGTGAGGTTGAGTTAGGCTTAAAGTTCATTTTTAATATGATACTAGAGTCTATCCTAATAAAGTTGTTAGACCTATCAGATCATCCGCTATTGAACTATCCTTACATATAAGTTTCGTACTCGAGTGGAAGATTCTCAACGTGAAAAAAGTGTGTTAGAAAAAATGAGATATTTCAATAATTTATAAATAGATACAAACATCCCTTATAAGCCGGTTTTGTAATATTTAAAGTACACTTATGATAAAATGATTTATTAGAATCTGAATCTAAAGCTTTTTTTCAATGGTGTGAGAAGGTTGTGCCTGGATTTGATGTTGCTGGCATAGTGGTGAGAGTGGGAGGAGAAGTAAGGATATTTAATGTTGGAGATGAAGTATATGGTGTTATCAACGGGCAAGGCTTGTCGAATCTGAAGATTCTTGGCACTTTGTCAGAGTATACTGTTGCAGAAGAGAAACTATTGGCTCATAAACCATCCAATTTAAGCTTCATTGAAGCTGCTAGCATTCCTTTGGCACTTGAGACTGCCCTTGGAGGTTTTGAGCATGCTCAGTTTTCTGCTGGCAAATCTGTCCTTATTTTGGGAGGAGCTGGTGGAGTTGGAAGCTATGCCATTCAGGTACATCTTAAGATATGAATGTGTTCAAAAGGATTTTGTTGTTATTTTTTCATTACCATGTCATTAATGTAAAATATCTATTACTTTATGTTTATAATCTCTGTCAAAAAACTTTATAATCTCTGTCAAAAAACTTATATCTTTACTAAGATGATGAATTGCTATGTTATTTTGGTTGCAGCTAGCCAAACATGTTTATAAGGCATCTATGATAGCTGCAACTGCAAGCACTGCCAAACTTGAACATTTAAGGGAGTTAGGAGTTGACTTGTCTATTGATTATACAAAGTACAACTTTGAAGATCTTCCAGAAAAATATGATCTTGTGTATGATGCAGTAGGTGAGACTTTTGAACCAATGAATTTATATTTGGTTTAAACTACTACAAAATTGGGGTAAAATATATTTTTGCTTATGGTAATATCTGAAAATTCAAGATTTAATTAGGCATTTTACAACCCAAATATTAACTATTAGTATTTTATTGTAAATTTTGTACACATTTTTAATGAAAGTTTTAACTTTCACACAATTTACTGATTTTTCAAATTTCTATGATGAAATAATGACATGTAAAAAAAGTTTAAAAGATTGTTTCGTTAATTACCAATATTTGTAAAACGAGATTGCTCTAAGTTTATTTCATTTTTAAAAAATTTCTACATATTGTATTAGAATATGTGAAAATTTAAAAGGTTAATGTTAAAAGTGTTTTGAAAAATATAAAACTTTAATGTTACAATTAGCAAAATGATAATAGTTCGGTGTTAAGATGTGTCATATATATATATATATATCCAATAAATTAAAATTAAATTTAAAACAATGAAAAACTAAAATTACTTCACTCTCTTAAAAATGATAATCTATTATCAGTATTGCTTTTTATGAAACCCTAATTGCTTACCAAAAACAAATACTTTTGTACATTATAGGGCAAGCTGACAGAGCCTTTAAGGTCATTAAAGAAGGTGGAAAAGTTGTCACAATAGTACCACCAGGATATCCACCAGCACTCCTTTTTTTGCTAACTTCCAAAGGATCAATCTTGGAAAAATTAAGACCTTACTTTGAGAGTGGTCAAGTGAAGCCAGTACTTGATGCCAAGTCTCCATTGCCATTTTCTCAGCTTATTGAAGCCATTTCCTACTTAGAAACTACAAAAGCCACAGGGAAAGTGGTTGTTTATCCCATACCCTGACCATATCATAAGTGATGAACATTTTAAAGTGTGTACTAAGTTAAGTTCATCATTACTATGATTATGTATGCAAAGTAACCTTGCTGCTGAAAAATAAAGATTGACAATGCATGAGTATAGTTTCTTAAATAATTAGATTTTATCTTTCTGGTTGTGTAAGAAGACTTTGTTAACTAGATGAGGTAAAAGCTACTTAAATTATTGGTCTCGTAACTTTTGTTTCTATTTCTTTTAACAAAACTTATTGGTTAAAAAAATAAAATAAATCATAAAATATCAATTTTGAATTAATGTATTAGGTTTAATTTTCTGAAGAAGAAAACGAAAGTTATACCAATAGCTGTATACTTTGTTTGGAAAATGTTGATTAATAGAGTTTCAACTAGGGATAATCTCATTAAGAGAGGAGTTAATCTCTTGAGCCAACAGTGTATCATGTGTGGACGGGGAGAGGAGTCTATACAACACTTATTTTTTGAGTGCAATTATGTTTTGACAGTGTGGAAGTTATGTGATCAATGGACTTGCTTAGCAAATGTATACCATAATAAACTAAAGAAGCATTTCTAGCAATTTAGACTCCCAGGTGTTAGGTGTTAGTATGAAAGGAAATCAGTGGTGGAGATGTATGTGGGTAGCAACAGTGTGGACCATTTGGAGGCATAAGAATGATATTATTTTCAGGAATAGGGTGAAAGACTTTAAGGAGGTATTTAACTTAGCCCAAGTTAAGGCATGGGTTTGGATAACAAATAAGATACCTAAGGTGAGTTTCACATATTTGAACTGGTGCCTTTGCCCAATCACGTGTATTAAATCCTTACGAAATTAGAACCTGAATTGTTTTGGTTGGATAAAAAGTCATATGAAGAGTTCGTACATTATGTTGGATGTATATATCACTGTTTCTCTGTGCTACTAACTTTCCGTCACGGGAACTTTGAGAAACTAGCCAATACTGGTGGCACAAATCTGAAAACATAATCTTTTGGAAGATTGGAGGTTTTTGTTGATTATATGCAGAATAACACTGGAGAGCAAGAAGAACCACGATAGGTTACTATAGAAATTGTCTTGAGAGCACTAACATCATGAATTGAATGAGCAAGTCTTGATGATAGAGGAGAAAGCAACATGTATATACAACTATAGATAAAGTCTTAAGAAACGGAAAACAGGATGAAAGAGCTATATTATATTATATGGATGAATTGCAAGCTTTACACTGATGAGGAGATTTAAAAATTGGAGAAGTTGTGTCATTGTAATGTTTTTATCGTGACTAAGCAGAGTAAACGATAATTATTTTGTATAAGGGTTGTAACATCCCTAAAGTGTTTTTGTTTATTATATTTGTTATTGCGGATAAAAAAAAAATTTGGAGATGAACTCTTATTTTAGTGTATGATTTGCAGCCATGATTTCAATAATTAATGTGTATTTTGTGAGCTGAAGACCCTTTTCAATCTTTTTTTTTTTTAAGTTACTTATATTTCTTAGTTGGGAGGATTTTATTTTTCTTGGCCATGATGGTATAGCACACATCATTTTTGGACACCCAAATTGTTATTTAATACAAAGATAACTTACTTTTTTCATAGTATTTAATGTTTTAAGTAATAGTTGAAATTAAATGTGTGTGAGATTGGTTTATCGTTTAATGAACTAAAAAAAGTCTATAATATAACAAAATCAAATTTATTGAGAATTGAAATCAAAGTTAAATACTTAATATTATTTTATGACGAAAATTTACTTAATTCCAGTTTGAGTTTCTTTATTGTCATCATTTTGGAAATTATCTATGTTTTCACGAATTTTATCTTTTTATTATTCGATATTGTCCGATTTTATTAAACCCATTAATTTATATCCAATATTAAACATAAACATTCACATGGAAATGACAATTAAGCGTTAACCTGGATGTGTTGACATTGCAGAGAGAAATATCAAAATCAATGAATTGTGTTCAAAATCGTTAGAGTTTCTAAAATATTCATAAAATGTAAATTTACTGTATGATGATCGTATAAGAGAGCATGTCATAACTGTAGTAGAAATTACATTTCGTAATTGGAAAAGTTAATTTGATATTTTTCTTCATAAAAAAATGTCATTTTAGAGTAATAGTTTTACTTATTATTCTTATACGATTTAAACTTTAAAAAATAGAAGAATATAATTAAGAAATTGTTAAATTCCAATTTTTTGGATTAAAGAATGTTAATATTAAGAAGAGAGTCCATTCTCCTTTCAGTTAATACAAACCATTATATATATATATATATATATATATATATATATATATATATATATATATATATATATATATATATATATATATATGAAGTTGATAAGGCTTCTTCATATTTTTTTAAGTGAAATTATCGATAAATTGTTTGTTATAACATCTCGTATTTTTTATATAATAAAAACTTTACAATTAAATGATTTGAAAAAATATGTTTTTGGAATTTTTGTTTCAGGTTGAAATTTAATAAACGTCAATGTATGTCCATTGTTGAGACAGCATTGAAGCAGTGAGCTTTGCAAATGACATTACAATTTTTCTCACAGATTCCCATTTATTTATAAAATTTGAGGATTTGTGTAGCCTGTCGCCTGACATGAAGATTAGATATGTAAAGCTTGCGTAATTATTAAACTGTAAAACTATACGTGTTTGTTAATGGAAGCAATATTAGATTTTATACAATATATTTTAGTATATCATCTGTATATTTTACCGATAAAAAAAATATATTTTTATTATTTATTGGATACAATTTTCATATAAGATACTTTAAACAAATAAAAGAATCTAAATGCGAGCAAATAAAATTATAAAAAGTATATTCCACTAATTAAATACTCGTTGACTGGATAGGAATAGTTCAATTACTCATGGAAAAAAAGTCGAATGCAAAACAAAAATGGTATACATCGTGCATGACATTCAGAACGAACCAAACATATATGGCAGCAATAAACCCAAACAAAAATTGTTGTTTTAATGAATTATTCAACTCAAAGTTAGGTTTGGTACGAGGATGAATAATTCAATGAAACTTGAATAAAAGTTTAATACAGTAACACATCATGCATGACGTCGCAACCAATCACACACACATAATCTTTCTGGGCAAGGTTCTACTGGACAAGTCTCTACATTTTGGTTTTATCTTGTTGAGTTTAAGTCTTTTTTTTTATGTCTGCACTCATTTTTAGGAGCTAGCCAAATACGGAACTAGTTAACTCCTAAATAATAATGATTATTGCAAGAAAATCACAAAATTTCAAATACAATAGAAAACAAGTTCTCTAATGAATATTATATATATGATGATTTCCTAATTTTGCATCAAATTAGAGCCTATAAATTTTGCCTTTATGAACTTCATCTTCATCTCTCCTTGTTCTCTTAATCTCTTCCGAATCTCTTACTAATCACTTCAAAGATCTAATATATGGCAGAAGCTGCATCAAGCACTGATTCTACTATTCCAACCCACACAAAAGCTTGGTACTACTCTCAACATGGTAAACCAGCTGATGTTCTAAAGTTTGATCCCAATTGGCCCTTACCACAACTCAAAGATGATCAAGTGCTCATCAAGGTCATAGCAGTATCCCTTAATCCAATCGATTACGCGAGGATGCGTGGGAATTTCAAGGACACTGACCCTCATCTACCTGTATGTACAAAACACCTCTACTTTTTTTTGTTCTGATAATTCATTTTATTTCTCCTCATAAAATATTCTAAAATTCAGAAGATATCAAATAAATTCTTTAAATTTGAATTTAGTTTCTGAAATTAATATAATTTTTAACTTTTAAAACTTACTGTCTTTATATAATGGAACTGAAAGAGTAATATGACTGAAAGGCTGCAAATAATTGATTGATTAGAATTTCAATTTAAAACTTTTCTCAATGGTGTGAGAAGACTGTGCCTGGTTTTGATGTTGCTGGCATAGTGGTGAGAGTGGGAGGAGAAGTAAGGAAATTTAACGTTGTAGATGAAGTATATGGTGTTATCAACGAGCAAGGCGTGTCGAATCTGAAGATTCTTGGCAGTTTGTCAGAGTATACTGTTGCAGAAGAGAAACTGTTGGCTCATAAACCATCCAATTTAAGCTTCATTGAAGCTGCTAGCATTCCTTTGGCACTTGAGACTGCCCTTGGAGGTTTTGAGCATGCTCAGTTTTCTGCTGGCAAATCTGTCCTTTTTTTGGGAGGAGCTGGTGGAGTTGGAAGCTATGCCATTCAGGTACATCTTAACACATGAATGAGTTCAAAAGGATTTTGTTGTTATTTTTTCATTACCATGACATTAATGTAAAATATCTATTACTTTATGTTTACTCTCTGTCAAAATACTTATATCTTTACTAAGATGATGAATTGCTGTGTGTGTGTTTTGGTTGCAGCTAGCCAAACATGTTTATAAGGCATCTATGATAGCAGCAACTGCAAGCACTGCCAAACTTGAACATTTAAGGAAGTTAGGAGTTGACTTGGCTATTGATTATACAAAGTACAACTTTGAAGATCTTCCACAAAAATATGATCTTGTGTATGATGCAGTAGGTGAGACTTTTGTGCCAATGAATTTTCATTTGGTTTAAACTGCTGTAATATAAAACAAAAATGGGGTAATATATATATTTTTTCGTAATATCTAAAAATTCAACATTCAATTATGCATTTTACAACCCAAATATTAACTATTAGTATTTTATTGTAAATTTTGTTCACATTTTAATGAAATTTTTAACTTTCACACAATTTACTGATTTTTCAAATTTCTATGATGAAATAATGACATGTAAAGTTTAAAAGATTGTTTTGTTACCAATATTTGTAAAACGACATTGCTCTAAGTTTATTTTATTTTTTAAAAATTTTCTATACATTGTATTAGAATATGTGAAAATTTAAAAGGTTAATGTTACAAGTGTTTTTGAAAAGAAATAAATAAACTTTAATGTTACAATTAGCAAAATGATAATAGTTCGGTGTCAAGATGTGCCATATATATATATATCCAATAAGTTAAAATTAAATTTAAAACAATGAAAAACTAAAATTACTTCACTCTCTTAAAAATGATAATCTATTATCATTATTGCTTCTCATGAAACCCTAATTGCTTACCAAAAACAAATACTTTTGTATATTTTAGGGCAATCTGATAGAGCCTTTAAGGCCATTAAAGAAGGTGGAAAAGTTGTGACAATAGTACCACCAGGATATCCACCAGCACTGGTTTTTGTGCTAACTTCCAAAGGATCAATCTTGGAAAAATTGAGACCTTACTTTGAGAGTGGTCAAGTGAAGCCAGTACTTGATGCCAAGTCTCCATTGCCATTTTCTCAGCTTATTGAAGCCATTTCCTACTTAGAAACTTCAAGAGCCACAGGAAAAGTGGTTGTTTATCCCATACCCTGACCATATCATAAGTAATGAACATTTTAAAGTGTGTTCTAAGTTAGTTAAGTTCAGCATTGCTATGATTATGTATGCAAAGTAACCTTGCTGCTGAAAAATAAAGATTGATAATGCATGTGTATAGTTTCTTAAATAAATTAGATTTGTTCTTTCTGGTTGTCTAAGACAAGACTTTGTTAATTAGATGAGGTAAAACCTACTTCAATTATTGGTCTCATAACTTATGTTTCGATTTTAATATTGGTTAAAAGAAATAAAATAAATCATACTATATAAATTCTAAATTAATGTATTAGGTTTAATTTTCTCAAAAAAAGAAAAATTTTGAACAGCCAGGAATAGAATAAAGTATGGAGGTTTAAGTTTAACGAAGGACAATTTGGAAAAATACAAAAAGTATGGAGGTGCATGAAGAAACGCTCCCAATCATGTTAAAAAACAAAAACTAAGGTTTTCGGCCTAAAACGTTAAAATTGGGCTAGCCGCACCATTAGGCCCATAAATGGTAAGTCGATTTATTGCAGAATCATGATAAAGAATAAATGGTCAATTAGTCTCTAAAATTGTATTTCAACGTATCATTTTTCTTTAATAGATTTTCACTGTCATGCTAATTTTACGCCTAAAAAAGCTTGATATAGTCACTAAATTCTTTGAAATTTTGTTTAAATTTTTAAAATTATGTCACTATATGTTGTTGTTACTATTATTATTATATTAAGAAATAAAATAAATAATAATTTTAAGAACCTGTAGAATTTTAAAAACTAAATTCGTCATTTCTTCCTTCTATTTTGATAAGTATTTTTGTATAAATGAAGGTTAACGCTCCACAGAGATATGTGGATCAATTATACATGATCGAATGCCATTCTTTAAATTGCTGATTAAATAGTAAAATGACCTAATAAATTAGTTAGTTGTCATTTCTATATGGTTGGAGAAGTTGAAAAGTTTATTTTGTTATGACAAGTCTTGAAGTTTGACTGATGATGATGGTCAAGGTATATATATTGTATTGATCACAATGCAACGTCCAATATCATGAATGGGAAAAGCATATATTTTTTTAATTAAATAATTTTACATCCATACTACATATTTTGTATTTTGTTTATCTTAAGAAAATTATTTGTTTATGTGTCTGTAAATTATTGTAAATTTTTTATATTTAAAAAAACACTTTCTCTATTTTATCACTGAAATTATTTTGAGTGACAATTAAAAATAAATTTGCTTTTTTAGTAATCAAAACAAATACTTGGTTTGATTTAATCAATTTCGTATAATCTTATCCCTCAAGAAGTTTTAAGAAGCTCTTTTTATATTATAAATAGTTGTATTAGTGAAGAATTTTGTATAAAACTAAATTTTGATAAACCACATTTGTTTCAACTAGAAATAATATTATTTGAGTGGTATAAAATTATTATCACAACAAAACTTAAAGTACTAGAATAATATACACATATTAATATAAACATATTTTTTTTCCAAAGATTTCATTGCTAAGTTTCTCTTACAAAATTGAGTAGGTAAAGGCAGTACTATAGTGTTGTTTGGTAGTGGTTATGGAGGAGGCATCCCATTAAAGACATGAAGAAAAATTAGGTTAAATATGAACAAGAAATGAAAGATTGTTTGTTGGTGTATCATTTTTAAGATTCCCTGTGGAATTGGTGGATCCTACGTCTACTTCCCTATGAAAAATTATACATCACCAGAAACAAGAAGCTCTTTGCTTCTTCATAGCCTTGTTTATTTCTTTAAGGTCACAACTCATTCAAAAAGAACAAAAAAAATACTATATTATCAAATAAAAAATAAAGTAGCAGAAGATTCCTTTCATGTCTGGTGGTGTTTTCTTTGTCTTTATTTAACTTCAATTAACATTCATATCTGTGCCATAACCCTAATGGGGGCCACTTAAAGTTCTTTGTAAATTGGTTACTAATTGACTTGTGATCTTTCTTATCCACTAATTAGTAGTCCTAACCACTGGATCAGTTTGTATAGATTTGAGTTAGTGTGTGTATAAAAAGAATGAGTAAAATGTAATTAGGTTTCTCATTTTTTGTTAAATTTGATTTCAACTTGTATACTATATTTTAGTCTCATAATCACTGTTGTTTTAATTTTTTAAAAAAAGATAACTATTTGTTTTTTCATTTTTTTTGTAAAATATTGATAATTAATTTTGTCTTTAATTTGCTCCTAGATCATGAATGACAAGATAAAGTACGTGAAGTGAGAAGAAAAAAAATATCTGCTAAAAAACTGATTTGGACTGCTATTGTATTATTGTAGATAATGGTTTTGGAAACATCTTATACTATATTTGATTGGTAATGTTATTCTTTAACATGTAATTAGAGATTTAATATTTCTATATCTGCTTGTAAATAATATTTGTTGAAAAGATTAGTCACTTAAATGAATCGTTGATTTTTATTAGATTTTTTTAAATTCAAGATATGTCCATTAATTTAAAAATAAATAAATAAATCTGTGAACAGGTGAATTTTGGCCCTCTTTATAAAATTTAAGAGAAATGTCAGTGTGAGAGACTATTCACTGATTGTAAAATGATAAGATGATTAAAATAATTCTTTTGAAAAAATAAAAACTGTTTGAATCGAATATTAAAGGAGACATAATACACACTTTACTCAAATATTATTGTAAAAAATTGTCATGGGGTCACAAGGTTTGATTTCCCCAATTTTGTCTTGATTTGGTTCCTTTGACTTTTCATGGATTCACTCCCTTATATTAACTAATTATATAATATGATGAAATAAAAAATTATCAATGGCTTTCTATAATTGAGACAGAAGGTTGATATATGTTTGGTTGGAAAAATATTTTTTCTTTCCCTTTTTTATAATATGGTTTGGAGCATTGTGGAATGTGATGAATATTAGTGAATTAGGTTAGGTGGTTTAGTCATTCATACATTTGGAGATGAACTCTTATTTTAGTGTATGAATTGCACCAATGATTTCAATAATTAATGTGCATTTTGTGAGCTTTTAATGAAGACCCTTTTCAATCTTTTTTGTTAGTTACTTTTATTTCTTAGTTGGGAGGATTTTATTTTATTTTATTTTTGTCTTGGCCATTATGGTATAGCACACATCATTTTTGGAACACCCAAATTGTTATTAAATACAAAGATAACTTACATTTTTCATAGTATTTAATGTTTTAAGTAATAGTTGAAATTCAATGCGTGTGAGATTGGTTCATCATTTAATGAACTAAAAAAAAGGCTATAATATAACAAAATCAAATTTATTGAGAATTAAAATCTAAGTTAAATACTTGGTATTATTTGATGAAACTACTTTGAGTTTTTTGGTTGGAAGCGAGATTACCGATAAATTGCTTGTAAATAGAACCCTCTAAAAAATTTATCCCATAATTTGGTAAACCTTGTTGAAATCACGAAAATCTTTCAATTCTAAATCTATATAGAAAAATAAATAAATATTAGCATAGATATTTTGACAAGGTCAGAAAAGAAGTAATAAGGAGAACCCTGTGAACAAAAAATTAAAATCTTAAAGATAAAAAATATTTGAATAACTAAAATAATAATAATAAAGATAAGAAAGGATATAAACATTCATAAATTGAATATAATTTAAAGAGAAAATAATGATGGAAATTAAATTAACAATAAGGTAGAGAAAAGGAAATATAAGTTTGAGAAATAAAAGAAAAATATTATATATTATAACCCTTAAATTATTTAAAATTCTAACTTAACAGTTTAATCGTGATTTTATTCTTTTTGAAAGACATTTTGATGGGTGAAGAGAGCAAAAATGTATATAAATAATTTTTTACTTTAACTCCTAAATGATAAGAAATATTTAGACAGATCCAAACAAATAAATAAGACATTTATGATACTTAAACTACCCATTTGACACAATTAAAATAGGTAAAACTAAAATAGTACATTTATTATATTATTCAGACAATTTTTTTTTTTTACTTTATGAATTCTGTTTCAAAACTGAAATCATCGCAATAATTATTTGAATAATAACTTTTATCTAAAAAAAAAAACAGCATAAAATTCCAAGTGAATCATCTAGCTGTCTCTTAATGTAGGTAGGTTCCATAAAACTTTTTCCTTTTACAAATCATTAAAAAAAAATACACCTTGTAAACTTTAATGTCATTGAAAATCTTTAAATGAAAGAAACACAAACTATTAAAAATTATGTTCAAAACACGTTATCTACCTGTCAACACGAAATCCACATCTCTTGACTGGCTTCATCCTTTTCAACAATTCTCACCTAAAATATTCATATTATTTTCTATCATTTTTCTCATTTGCATAGATAAAGAAAATCATTAAATACTAATAAATGGTTAGTTTAGTACCAACACAACTGGGTCCGACAATTTAAAATAAGATTTAAGTTGGAATCTCTTAAATAAAAAATGTAATTAAAAAGATTATTTATGCTAATTTATTAGGCTATAGATGATCTTATTTATGATCATGGTTGTTTAATAAATTTTTACTGAAAGTGAAAAAGAATACATGTAACTGTTGGTAATTTTAATTTATGAAGTTATAGGCTCGTTTTTATATTTAACTTTCAAAATATTTTTTTCATTAACATATTTTTTAAATTAGCATATTTTAATAGTGAAAATAAAATTTTAAAAATTAAAAAAAAATATTTTTTATAAATTCATAACTAAAATAGAATATGTAATTTATAAAATTAGGCACAATAATAAGGAACGAATATAAAGATTAATCCAATTATATCGCTATCAAATGTGTGAGATCAACTGGTAAAAGAGAATTCTAACTTAGTCAACGGTATCAATAAATTTTGAGTTTAAATGTTTTTACACTGTTAATCAGGACTAAAATGTAAAATAAGAGTTTAATAGTCGTGTATTTCAATTTAAATAAATTTACACTGTTTATTAACGAAAATCATTCCAAACCATTTATAAGATCATTATCACAAAAATTAAACTTTATGATCATTTTCTAGTGATAACATTTAAAACTTTATAATATCAATGTATTCTTTATTTTTATCTTAAAAATTAACAAATTCACTATGCATAATAATACATAATATACTATTTTATATTAAATATATATTCAAATCCTAAATATGCAATACATTAAATATTAACACACAAAAAAAGTGTTTGAAAAAGATAAACTCCACTAAACGACTAGGTCTTCATATAAAAATTAGTCAACCTACTAAATACTTTTAAAGAAATTTGTCTACTGTTTCACATCCTTTAAGAAAAAGTGATTAATTTGATTTGACATTAACTTTGCCATTAACTTATACTATTTTTTTCCCATTTTTTTATATTTTTAAAATTAATCATAATTATTTTCACTCAATTAAATCTCACCAAATTAATTAGTGGTTGGAGGAAAGAATAATTATTATTATAGGTATCCATCTTCTCCAAACCTAATAATAGAGAGAAATAGTTTATCTCAATAACTTTTAACATGTACTATTTTTTGATTAAAAATTAATTTACTGATAATATTTTATAAAATAAATCAAAACAAATTAAATTCTAATAATAATGCAATCTTGTTTTGTTCAAATTAGATGAAATAAAAAAAAAAAACAAAAAGTCATATTCATCAGGGAATATGTAACTTTTGGGTAGTGGGCCCGTGGGTCCGGGCCCGGCCCACGTTGGCGGCTTGGTATGAGGGGTCCATCACTGCTACTTACCAGTTACCAGCTGGATATGTGGTCCACGTGGACGCTCACATTCCTCCAAAACCAACCAATCATTGCTTTTACTTTTGCCACGTGTCCCTTTCGGCCCCAACTTTCACCCCCTCACACGGAACCGCTCAGTGATTTTACCATCTCCCTCTGCCCTTGGTCTTTTCGCTTCCAAAAGCCGTTAATACCGCCACCTATGGTTCTTACGTTTCAACTGCAACTCCAATACTTAAATAAATAATAAATTAATACATATAAAACCCATAAATAAATAAGTTATAATTTTTATTTCTTTTTCATTTTTTAATGATGACGAAATACCAATATTAGATCTCCATAAAAAAAATATCTATTGAAATTTTAAACAGAAAATCCATGTCTAATATAAAAAAGTCAACAAAACAATCTCTTTCTTAAAATAAAAAGGAAACTCTAACATTTTCAATAACATTTGACTCTATAATCTTTTTTTTTAAGGGCCGTGCAAAATAGTTTAAGCTACTTTCAAAAAATAATTGTTATTTAAAATGTAAAATATAGAAGAAATAAATATATGCAAAATTAAAGATCGAGTCAAATTTTCCACATATAAGGACCACGCATATTTTCTCTGATTTTTCTTAAGTTGATTAAATTACTGTATAAAATAAAATTCCCATTTTAAATATATCCCAAGGTTGTATATCAAAGACTTCAATTTAAAACTGCTAAAGTTAGAAAAATTTCACTATAATTGAATTGATTCGTATACTTGATGGTGTGAGACATTTTTATGTTTATTGATTTGATATTCTGGATGTAAATTATCAAATATTTATTGACCATTTATTCTTATAATAAATATTTGGAATTTACTCAGTATGATCAATAATATAGTTGACTTTGATGCCAAACATCGTGATAATCAATTTAGTCTTAAGGAACAATGATTCATATTATTTATTTTTCATGTCTAATTTGGCTCTGGATCCTGCTAATTAAGCTATTTCTTTTCACCTAAGAAAAACCAATCAATAATTAATACATGATTGATAATTGATAATGCATGTACCAAGAATATATATATATATATATATATATATATTGATATGTATCTACCTGGCAAAATCCTTAATTGATACTTTGAAAAGTTATGGATTCTTTTATGAGAATAATAAAGCAGTTGAAGTTGAAGATGAAGGGAAAGAGTGGGAGAGAGGTCAGCTTCTTGGTTTTGCTTCAACATTCCAACTCCAAGGAGCAAGTACAACTCTTACACATCATGATGCATATTATCTATAAAATCTCAATAATTTCAACTCAATTCCAACTTTGCCCTTCATATGTGCTCAAAATTCCATTACCTGACACCCCTCTTGTTCCACACCCCACATGCACTCATATAAATGCATGCCAATACAAATGGTACAGCTATGTTGACCCATATCTCTTCATCTGTACATAACATAACACCCATACAAGGGAGTTTGCAAAGTTTTGGTTTTTATTCTTTGGAGAGTACTATAGGTAACAGTAACACAAACTCCCAATTCATTGTCCCAATTGTGTTGTTTTGCTTTGGTTCTGTATTTAATGCCTTGCATCACACATGAAACACCCTTTTGTTCTGTATTTGTTATCCTCAAAGAGATGTTTGGTGCTGAAGTTTAACAAAGGCTTTGATTCTTGACTGTGTTTGTTCTTTCACATTACTTTTTGTTGTACTGAGTTTGATAACTGACACTGATGGAATTTCAGAAAACGTTTTTTGTGGTGTGTTGTGAATTGTGATGTGATGTGCATATGTAGCATCTGGGAAGAAGCAATGTCACGCAATCAATCGGATGGAATATATTTAGATGCTTTTGGCTTTTCTTTATTCTCTTTTTGGTTTGCTGTAATGGGTTATAAAGTTTGATTCATTTCCCTTTTGCTTTTGGTTATTTTTCTGTTTCTGCTAAGACAGGAGCATTCTTTTTATTGAAATATTATTAGCACCCGTGAACTCATCATTGGCTTTGGGGTCTGCACCTGAAAAGTGAAAATTGGCTCTTGATTTTGTACGAGACCCCAAACATTGTTGCATTGCAAACTTTGGTTTTTGCTTTCCTGTTTTGAACAATTTCTAACTTCTTTTTTTGGCTTATTGATTTTAGGTGAGGTGCTGATTATTGTGTTCATTCAATGCCTGGTTTAGCTATGGATGGATTCAATGTAAATTGTGCAGCAGAGGAACCTAGTGGGAGTTATACCCCCCATAAGGATAACTTTGCTCAACAGGCATCACCAAGGAGCACACTGAGTCCAAGAAGCATTCAGAGTGATTCAATTGATTTGGCTATTGATGGGGTGGTGGATACCTCAATTGAGCAATTGTATCACAATGTGTGTGAAATGGGAAGCTCTGATCACTCACCTTCCAGGGCTAGTTTCTACTCCTATGACGGTGAGTCTAGGATTGATTCAGAACTGGGCCATCTAGTTGGAGATATTGTGGATTTGGAGATTACAAAGGAGGTGGTGGTTACAGAGAACAAAGAGCACTTCAATGCCAATGCTAGTGGCACAACACCTGAGAAAGATGTTGTGTCACGTGGCAAGGAACCTTCAAATAAGGATAATAACAGCCAATCTTCTCCAACCACCAGGGTCATTGAAGGATCATCCAAGCCAACTCCAAGGAAGAATGAAAAGGGTGTCAGAAAAGCAAATGGTGTTTACCACATCAGGAAGCATAGGAGGAACCTTGGTATGAGGGAGATTGAGGAGCGTATTGCAGCAGGGTTAGACAATCCTGACTTGGGACCATTTTTGCTCAAGCAAACAAGAGATATGATCTCCTCAGGGGAGAATCCACGAAAAGCTCGTGATTTGGCTCTTAGAGCTTTGAAATCATTCGAGATTTGTGCAGATGGAAAACCAAGTTTAGATATGGTCATGTGCCTGCATGTCTTGGCAACAATATACTGTAATTTAGGACAGTACAATGAGGCCATTCCCATTCTTGAGCGTTCCATTGATATTCCTGTGTTGGAGGATGGCCAAGATCATGCACTGGCTAAGTTTGCAGGGTGCATGCAATTGGGTGACACTTATGCAATGATGGGGCAGATTGAGAATTCTCTACTGTTTTACACAGCAGGTCTTGAGATTCAAGGTCAGGTCTTGGGGGAAACAGACCCGAGATTCGGTGAGACGTGTCGGTATGTGGCTGAGGCACATGTTCAGGCACTACAGTTTGATGATGCTGAAAAGCTGTGCCAAATGGCTCTTGATATTCACAGGGGAAATGGGGCTCCTGCTTCCATTGAGGAAGCAGCGGATAGGAGACTAATGGGGCTTATCTGTGACTCAAAGGGTGATTATGAAGCTGCTCTAGAACATTATGTCTTGGCAAGCATGGCTATGGCTGCAAATGGCCATGAAGCAGATGTGGCTTCAGTTGATTGCAGCATTGGTGATGCCTATTTGGCATTGGCTCGCTATGATGAGGCAGTGTTTTCTTATCAGAAAGCACTCACTGTGTTCAAATCAACCAAAGGAGAGAATCATCCAACAGTTGCTTCAGTCTATGTCAGGTTGGCTGATCTGTACCACAAGATAGGGAAGTTCAAGGAGGCTAAGTCTTACTGTGAAAATGCACTCAGAATTTTTGGGAAGATCAAGCCCGGGATCTCCTCAGAAGAGATTGCTAGTGGTCTGATAGATGTTGCTGCCATTTATCAATCCATGAATGATTTGGAAAAGGGGTTGAAGTTACTCAAAAAGGCCTTGAAGATATATGTCAATGCTCCTGGTCAACAAAGCACCGTTGCAGGAATTGAGGCCCAAATGGGAGTTATGTATTACATGCTGGGGAACTTTTCTGACTCTTACAACATCTTCAAAAGTGCCATTGCCAAATTTCGTGCCAGCGGAGAGAAGAAAACTGCTCTGTTTGGCATTGCTTTGAACCAAATGGGCCTAGCTTGTGTGCAGTGTTATGCTATAAATGAGGCAGCAGATCTGTTTGAAGAGGCCAAAACTATATTGGAAAAAGAGTATGGTCCATATCATCCAGACACCTTAGGAGTCTGTAGCAATCTAGCAGGAACCTATGATGCAATGGGAAGGTAACATATTCTCTCTCTATTGGTCTTCTTGTTCTGATTTGAAAAGAGTTCAATTTAAGTATTCGTCTGCATAATTTTTAAGGTGGTTATTGAAAAATCCATAAGCTTACTAGTTACCATATATGACAGTTTGTGATTGGATAACATTTTAAAAATTCTCTGCAATGTCGATGTATATAATATTCACTCGTCTAAATATTAGTTCATGTCCAATAACATGATGGTATTTTCAATTGTCACTTTTACTTTGTTCTTCTCCTTTGTTTCCTATTTCTTGCATTACAAGAACACTTATTGCAAAATTTCTTGTTTATTTCGTGATGTTTTGCAGAGTGGATGATGCCATTGAAATTTTGGAGTATGTTGTGGGCATGAGAGAAGAGAAGCTTGGAACAGCAAACCCTGATGTGGATGATGAGAAACGTCGGTTGGAAGAGTTGTTGAAAGAAGCAGGCAGGGCCAGGAACAGGAGATCAAGAAGATCATTGGAAACCCTTCTTGACACCAACTCTCAGATCATAAAAAGCAATGGCATCAAGGTCCTATAAACCTGTGGCTGTATATAAAATTACTCATTTTGATCATTGTTTTCTAATCTGGCCAGGAAACAATAACAAAGTGGAAGTAGGTTCCACTGTCCAATTGTTTGTTACCAAAGGATGTTCACAGAAGTTACTTCATATATGCTATTTTCTATAGTGAAAAGGAGAAATTTCGGTTATCATAATTTTCTTTGTATAATTGAATTCATAAATGGTGGAAATTCAAAATTCTATATATACATATGGATGTTGAAACATAATTTTCGCTGCTGCTGCTGCTGCTACATCAAACGTCCCATTAGAAAATTCAGTTCCTTCTAACCACGTTTTAGATTCAATGCAACCCATACTTTTTAAGTTCCAGTGTTATAGTCAAGGGTTGTATGAACGTGACAGCCATGAATATGACTCTGCAGACAGCAGAACCGTCGGTGTAAGTGACATCATATATCAAAATCTTATGCTTACCTTGTAATGCACGTCTAGACCAGTTCTTAGGATTTAGATAATTGTAATATTATCTAACGATAAATGTTTTCTGGGCTATTAATTGAGCTTTAGATCAGATAATTGCACGGTTATCTGAACTATTAACTTCTCGGTTTATGAAAAATCTTTATATTCTCATTGATTTTTCAAATACTTAAAAGAATTTATTCATCATGATTTATGTTTTCGAACTACTTCTTAAGTAATATATATATATATATATATATATATATATATATATATATATATATATATATATATATATATATATATATGTATATATGAAGATAAATAAGTAAAGTTAAACATAATTAGTATTTGTTACATGTCACTCAATGTTCTTTTAATCACATGTCATCCAAATATTCTTTTAATCCTTCTGGCCAGTGAAAGTTAAAGTTGTTAGGTATGTATTCTTAGCTAATGTCTATGAATGTTCAAGATAGTGTGCCAAATACCATATATGAAGTCATGAGTCTTCAGACATTTGGTGTGTTTTTAGTCGGCAAGTACACAACACTCTTAGGAATCTCCCATACATACAGTTGACATTGCATTTTCTCCAAACCTCTTGAGGGAGGAGCCTTGAACTGAATATTCACATCAACAATATTGGCGTTAACTCCAATAAGAGAACATTTCTTCTGACATAAAGTAAAATCCATGCAGTGCAGAAACTTGATGAAGTGGTTTTTGTTTTATGCTGCCATATATGTACTACATTAATGGGAAAACTAGATGACTTTATATACAAATCATATATCTAAAATGTTTTGTAAAATATATAATGCTGCTTCCATTAACAAACACGTATACCTTTTACAGTTCAATAATTACACAACCTTTACATACATAATCTACATGACAGGCTACACAAATCCTGCCTCTGCAAATTTTATAAATAAAAGGAAACCTGAGGAGCAAAATTGTAATGTCAGAAGTAAAAGCTATTTGCAATGCTCACTGCTTCAATGCCACTCCCCATCACATCATTAAGACAAATACAACTTCAAGTTCTAAGAAAGGAAGTTTAAAAGTATTTACATCACAACTCCTTTGTTCAATTTCCCTTTCTGATGTAGGATTCAGAAATCCTCTGCCAGCCTAAGAGGGTGTCTTCTGCTCCCTCCAAATTCATATTGGAATACTGTAAAAAAGATAATGTGATTAGCAGTCAAATCATTAATTTAAAATTAACAAACCAACAAAAGAAATCACTAGACAAGCCATTGATGCATAATTCATTAGCATAAGAGATTTTGTAGAGCTACACTTTTATATTAAAGTTGAGAGATCAAACAAATCTCCAATAAATTATAGCTTAATCATATTGCTTCAATGAAATTCTACAATCAGATAGCTAGGATCAGCTACAATTTACTATGCTCAGTTACTAATGCATTTGATCGAAGGTGTCTCTTGCATTTATGTATATATATGTGTGTAATGTATTCTAATTGCTAGTTTAAGAAGCTCTCCCATGACAGGGAAGATGTTGGAAATAGTGAAGTCATAAAGGTTTATAAAGAGGAAATATTCTTTAACAAATACAGAACAAGCTTAACAATTAATGACAATTTTGTACGATTGGGCAAAGTTTGGCTGAACTACTTGATCAAAAACGCCTCAAGCTATTAGATATAAACTGAATTTGTGAACAATAAGTTCTAAAGCATCCACCACAATGACAAATATTAGATATAAAAGATAATGTATAGATTCAAAAATATAAAATCAGTATAACTCAAGCATATTATTCTCATATAGCATTTCTGTAGTAGCCCTCTATACATTAGTATTTTTCATTTATGCTTTTGGGTCTAAACAAAGGATTTAAAGTTATCATTTTTGTTAACTGACAATTTAAATCAAACTTATCCAATGTGAAATTTAGCTGAACAACAAAATAATAAAAATTACTAAGGTGATTACAGTTTTGGGGGGCATGTTGGGATTGGTAGAACCATGATTAGAATCAAAGGGAATTCTATTGGCATTCGATGTTTTGTGCAACATTGCCTCCTATGTCAGCAGGCAAAAACCAGGAGTAGTTCCCCTGTAGCTATGCTCCAACCCTTTCCCATTCCGAATCTGATATGGGAAGATGTGGTTATGGACTTCATCACTGGATTACCAAATTCTTTGGGTTACTTAGTTATAATGGTCATAGTTGATAGACTATCAAAATATGCACATTTTTCTGCTTTGAAAACGATTCAAAGTAGCCAGAAGGTGGCTGAGGTGTTTATGTTACATATATGCCCAAATCCATACTCGGATAGAGATAAGGTGTTTGCTTCTTCATCTGTACTAGCTAGATGATGAAGCTATAGCTCTTCTCATCTCTTGTATGAAACTTATCATCATAATACCAATACAGATTCACCATTCTCACTTGTTCCATTCTAGAATCTTATCACATCCACACAAAAGCATAGGTGTTGACAATGAAGATAAAAGGAAAATCTAAGAAGTATGAATAAAAAACTAAAAAATTTAATGAACACTTGAATAAACTTCATAGTGACATAAATATGATTCTATAACCTTCACAAGACCATCTTCCTGCTACCTAACAAAAAGCAAGGGTGCATAAACATGCAATGATCCAAGTAACTTTCTCCCCCTGGCCATTTGCAAAGATTGAACTAAGCTTCATGCCAGATAACTAACACTCTTAAAAAGAGAATAGTAATTTCTAAAATATCCCCATGTTCAGGAAAAGACATTGTTGCACTACAAGAAACAGGTTATTTACAAGGACTTCAGGGTCATGATGCTTAAAGAGATAATTGTCTTCTGTCTTCGCTGTAATATAACTGCAGGGTCTGAATCTATAAGTTTCCACAACTTGTCATAGAGAGATCAAAATATCACGAAAATCATCGATACCACTTATCTATTGCTTAACAATCTTAGAAAGTAATGTGATATTCAATTAGCTAGCTTAATCTCTAATGTAGGAGTCACAATTTCAAACCATTTTACTCATTTTCTCGGTATTTAATCATACAATGGGACAAACAGATTTTGAAAGACCTATGGAAGAAATAGGGTTGAAACACATTCTTAAAAGATTACCATCACTTCCGAAGGTTTGCATCAAGACAGAATGAGGGGTCAAGAAGAACATCCTTAATGAATTGCTTAGAATACTTTGCCAGTCCAAGAGGGTGTCTTCTGCTCCCTCCAGACTCAGATTGGAATACTATAAAAAGGATAATGTGATTAGCAATCAAATCATTAAAATATATAAAATCAATATAACTCTATATATTGTTCACATATTTAGCATTTCTATATTATTCTTCTATACATTAGTACTTTTTATGTATGTTTTTGGGTCTAAACAAAAGATTTAAAGTTATCATTTTTGTTAACTGACCATTTAAATCAAACTTATCCTATGTGAAATTTAGCATAACAACAAAATAATAAAAATTTTGTAATAAACAAATCCAATTGCAATGCTAAAACATAATTATAATTTTGTTCAAAAGCAATATCAGATAACAATAGGAAAACAAGATGTGAGAAAAAATGTTTGATTTGGAAAAAGAATTATATTATTTGATTTGGTAGAATTTTGGAAATATATTTAAAAGTATTAAAGATATATTATATGAAGAAGCTTGTCATTTTACTTTAATCATATAATATATTAAGTAAAAATATTATAAAATATGAAATATCAACACTATATGAATATTAGTTTTACAATTTTAATAATAAACAAAAACAGTTTTATTTTTATACAAAAACTATTATTTAAAAAAAAATGAATGATTCATCAAAAACAAATTTTAAGTTGAAGATATTATGAAAATGTTATCGATGAGATTTACAGATTGAAATATTTGCAACTAACAAGACTGTAATCGGAAAAGATATTGTGGAGAAGTAGCACCTGTTGAAGAGGCAGATAAATTTTGAACTTGCGGCTCATCTTATTACTGAATATCCAGTTCTTGAATATGAGCAATCTTTGCCCAGTCTTCTCCTTCTGGATTCTGACAACGCTGTTTGAGCAATGGACAATCAACAATTTCAAGAGAGGAGATGGATTTGGGGAGACCCTCCTCTGCTAAGCATTGGAGGTTGGGGCACTGAATAAGTTCGAGAGAGGAAAGCTGGCAGAGACCCTTGTACTCCATTTTTTTCAGATTTTGGCAATCATAGATTCGTAGAAAGGTGAGAGAGCTTGGCAGCAAAACTTCATCGGGAATAGACTCCACATCCACGTTTTCCATAGACAAGCTTTGAAGACATGTGTTGGCATCCAAGGTCTCTCTCAAAGAGGCAATAAGTTTAAAACTTGAAAGATACATATGTCTTACATTTGATGGCAAACCTCCGTCTGGAAACATCTCCACATCTGGACAATCAGTTATCCAAAGCTCAGTAAGAGATGGAAGCAGGATTTGCATGCGTTTTGGCAACAACTTCAAATTCTCACATTCTTCAATTACAATTCTTTGTAGCCACGGTGCAGATAATCCTTCACTGGGAAATGATTCAAATTGATAGCAACACTGAATTGTCAGTTCCTTGAGATGATTATGAGCATGCTCCTGTGAAATTCCTTTTAGGTTTTGGCACCATGTCAGTACAAGTGAAAGGAGCTTTGGAAAGAAATCTAGCGGAAAGATTGTGAGAGAGTCACAACCACTATGAATATACATTTGTTCAAGAAAATCATAATGGGTTATGGGAATATTCACAAATGGGCATGACTGAATACTCAACAATTCAAGGGATAATGTGTCCATGCTGTTTCCGCTAATGATGAGTTTATCACAGTCACCAATACATAGATCTTTTAAATGAAGTTGCTCTGACAGACCTTTCAGCTTGGGACAACTATTCATATAAAGAGATTGAAGACGAGGGAAAGAAGTAGTTTTATATTCCCATTCTTCCCACTCCTTCATGTTTTCGAATTCCAATCTCTCCAAGGACACAAACGAAGAAGAGTAGATCCCACAAAATTCAGCACCAATACTCACTATTCCATCAAACCCGTCAATAATTAGAGTCTTCAGAGATGACAAAAGTCCAAGGGAAGGCAAACACAGACAATATTTACAGTTCACCAACTCTAACAATACCAAATTTGATAATGAATTATCGAATACCCAACTTGGGAATTCTGTACCACAATAGCTCCCGATTGTTAAATGTTCCAAGTGCTCGAAAGGTTGTAGATTTTCAAGTACTTTCTTTTCTTTCCTTGGATCATCAGGGATGTGGTCCCACTTCCATGTTAACTCTAGCTCCGCAAGGTGTTTATTTTTCAAATTTGCTTCTAATGCTTCCAAAGGATTCACAATATTCTGCACCTCATTAATTGATAGCCTTCCCTGGAGATTCAGTCCTCCCAGCCGCTTAGTACTCAACTCACTATCTCTATCCACGAAAAACGTACTCAGTAATTGAAGATTCTTCAATTCTCCAAAATGCATTGGCATCTTTGTCACTTTTGTATTTTTAAATTCCAGGCAACGCAATTTGGTGAGTTTATACAAATTTGAGGGTAACTCCTCCAGACGTGAACAATAGTTCAACTTCAGTATTAGCAAGTTATAGAGCAAACATATCGAGTCAGTTAGTTTTTGTAACTTAGTGTTCGAAAGATCTAACGAAGTGAGATGTTTAAGATCACCTATAGAATATGGAACCTCTCTAAGGTCCAAACAACCACAGAAAGATAAGACGCGTAAAAATTTCATCTTGGAGAACAAATCATGTATCGAAATCTTGAATTCCCAATCATAATAAAATCTCCAAATTTCCGTAATCGGAAAAAATGAACGAAGTTTTCTAGCGTCAGTTAAACTTCCTAAACCATCAAAACATCTCACGTCATTGACTGCAAATAAAAAATGACGGTTTGCTTTCGGTATACATTGGCTTTTATCAAATTTCAACCTAAAACAGAAATCCCCGCAAACATATTTTGCCAAATCATTCAGAAGGTCATGCATCACAAAATGCCTTTCGATGCTTAATTCAGGACTTGTGAGGCTTGTTCCATACCCTTCCGTGCTTAATTGTTGAAAGAAAGATCTTGACAATAAATCATTAAAGTACTGTGCTCCAACTTCTTCTGGATGTCTACTTTGCTGTGGGCATTGTAAAAAATTTTCGGCCATCCACAACAAAATTAAGTCCTCTTTCACAAACTCGTAATCTTTGGGGAACAAGGCGCAATAAGCAAAGCACCTTTTAAGATGAGAAGGAAGGTAGTGATAGCTCAGAAATAACGCAAGGATAATTCCACTATCTTCTTTTGGTAAGTCCCACATGTTGCTTTCTAATATGCTCTGTCAATCTGAAATAGATGACTTTGTGCGTAACAGACTTCCAATCGTTTTCAAAGCTAAAGGTAATCCCTTACACTTCTCAACTATCCTTCTACCAATCTCCTTTAGCTTATCCTTCAATTCAACATTATCATCTTTTGATGCGTGTTTTTCAAAAACTTTCCAGCATTCATCCTCTCGCAATTGCTTTAGGCGATGCACTCTAGACTGCATAATAGAAGCAACTTTCTCATCACGTGTTGTGACAAGAATTCTACTTCCGGGAGCCCCATAGCTAAGAGGAGTTTGCACAGCTTCCCATTCGTCTCGTCTTTGATTCCAAACATCATCCAATACAACAGATTTCTGTTGCTGAAAATAACACTTTCAGCCACCAAAGAAGTTGATGGCAATTTCTGTGACACCTTACTAACAGATCCAACACTAGAATAAGTAGAGTCTTTCAAACCCAGAGCACCCTTTTGCCTTGCAAGATATTCTAGTTTGTCTAGGACTTCTTTCAACTCAGATTCAATTCTCTTGTTAAATGAACTGAAAGTAGTATTGAAGAAGTTTGATACCTTGTAAGTGATGGTTTGAGGATGAGATTGAGCTTCCACTTGGCATCTGATGAGTTCATAGTCTATTTCACCCAACAGATCCTCTACATCAAAGACAGCCTCTTTGACAGCAAAAAGCCATGCTTTGACGTGTGGGTCTTTGAACTGCTTTAGTTCTGCATCATCAGCGAGAGAATTGATGGAGTGCAGCATGATGTTCAAATTGGCGAGCAGCTTCTCATCAAGTTTTCTCCCACGAAAGAAGTCAAAAAGTTGAGGAGAAGCGAGCCTGTCGAATGCAACCTGAAGAAAAGCGGAAAGAAGAGCACCACCAACAAGTTCTGCTGCCATGGTAGGAGTTAGAAAGGGAGTGAATGGTGAATGGAAGTGTGTAATTTGAAATGGAAGTTTAGGAGACAGTGATTTAGAGCAGGGATGGTATAGTGATGAAATGAGTGGTTAGCTATTTTCCGAAGGAGGATGACTTGACTTTAAGGACAGTGGAACATCTTTTTGATTGATGTTACACAACCAAATACTTTTAGATCCCCCAATGAAGCAATAATTGTGGAGTGTTTGTGATAAGAAAAATGTTGACAGCTGTAATCCATGAATGGATGTATTTCCAATGCATCATCACTGACATCTGAGTTGCTATACAGTATTTTGAAACCAAAGTTTTATATGGCACAGTGAGCTTTAATTGGTTGGATATTCTCTGACTTCAAAATATAAAGTAAGAAAAATCTTTTCTGCATGAATTATATTATACTCATGAAAAATGCTCATAGTTTCTTTATTCACTTAATTGGGTATCATAAGATAATAAAGCTAGTTTAGTATATGCAGTCAGTAATTTCAATTAGACAACATTTGGTAAAGGAGCTCTTCCTGTGGGAACTTCCAATCGTGCAATGGCGTGAACGGGGTTCAAGAGAAGTTGGAACAAATTGTGATGTAGAAAAAATTTCTAAAATAACTAATTCAGAAGTCCCCTTGAAAAAGGATAACATAATCCTTTTGCAAATTGTGAAGGCGCAAGGAACCAATTGCCAGAAAGGGAATATAACCACATTTGATTTCAAAGGACAAAAGTACAAAAGGAATAACAAAAAAATCAACAAAACAAAATTAAAAATTGAACATGTTTTTAATCCTGTAAACAAGAACTCTTTTCTAGTTTATAAAAAATAAATCGCCTCCTTTTTTTGTCTTATTTATAGAATTTTGTTCTATCAGCCTTTGTATTTTCATAAACAAAAATTCATATACAAAAATAAGGACCAAATATGACTTTTGTTATAATTATTTTTAATTTCCTGAATCTAAGATTAACTTTAACTTAAGTACATGAATTTAAACACATTACCGACATCTCATTGGTTTATATAATTATAGCATGCTGGATTATCAGAGCCTGACAATAGTATTTGGTACATGGCTTAGTACTTTGCATAATATTTAATCTATTTGTCTTGGTTTTATATTCATGACTTTTGTGGCATAATTAATTGAAACAGTAGCGTGCATTGCAGAAAAGTGCGTTCTATTGTGTTTCTTGAAAAGCAAATTTAGAGGCAAATAGACCAATGAAGAGGTTCAGCAAAACAGTTCAGTTAGAAAAATGAAGTTTAGAAGTCTCTAATAGTTCATTTCAATTTTTTTTGTTCATAATAGTTGAGTTCACTTTTGACGAGGACAAATTGGTTTCGTTTTATGCTGCCACAGATAAAATATATTGTAAAATATGTAAAGCTTCTTCCATTAACAAATACATGTGCCTTTTTTGGTTCAAGATTTCAAGCTTTACTAATCAGGTTAGTTACTGAAATCTCTCCTCTGCTAATTTTATGAACAAATGGAAATCCAAAGAGGGAAAGCAACTGTTAACAATGCTCACTATTTCAATCCACTTTCCAAATCAGCTAGAAAACCAATACATGTTTAAGAATTAATGCTTAAAAGTATTTTCCTTTCACTCATCCTTTATTTATTTCCCTCTCAGATGTAGGAGTTTGCCCAGGATTGTATAGGAAACTCATGCTCAGATAACACAATTTCAGGCCCTTGAACTTATTCTCTCTTTATAATATGATGGTACATTGCTAGAAAAGAACTTGAATGCTATTTCCTAACTCAGTAAGAAAGCATGTACAATTTCAATTCCTAAGAATGTATGCTCCGAAACATTCACATTTCACAACTCCCATTGCTTCAATCTCTACATCAGATATAGTAGTTTGCCCTGGACTTGTTTAGGTAACGCATCATCTGATGATCCAATTTCAAACCCTTGTTTTCTCTTTATCAGATCTTGACACATTGGTAGAAACAGATTATAGTTTTCTAAAACAAATGAGAAGATAAATATATGTAATGGAAGATAAATAGGAATAAAGTGAAATATAATTTCTACTTGCCACATGATATCCCAAAAGATTTCTTAGCTAGGTGAAAATTAGAGTTGTTAGGTGTGCATTCTTAGCTAATGTCTCCAAAAGATTGTTCAAGATAGTCTGACTAATACCTAGGTTGGTCGAGAACATTAAGTTTAATGTGAAGACACTTCTCATATATGAAGTCATTAGTCTCGAGATATTTCGTGTGTTTTCAGTCGGCAAGTACAAAACATTCTTAGAATCTCCCATAGATCCAGTTGACATTGCATTTTTCTCCAAACCTCTTGAGGGAAGACCCTTGATTAAATATTCAACAATACTAACGTTAACTCCAATAAGAGAACATTTCTTCTGACATGAAGTAAAATCCATGCAGTGCAGAAACTTGATGAGGAGACAATGGTTATATTATATATATATATATATATATATATATATATATATATATATATATATATATATATATATATATATATATATATATATGTATATATATGTATGAACATACTACATCAATGGGAAAACTAGACGACTTTATATACAGATCATATATCTAAA
>Ga0209700_100943_pt1 | contig 58504 bp, 31 predicted proteins | sample SiratroredBW_FD_187528 | JGI IMG/M metagenome (GOLD analysis project Ga0209700, IMG submission 187528) | Root nodule microbial communities of legume samples collected from California, USA - Siratro red BW (SPAdes) (version 2) | ecosystem: Host-associated > Plants > Roots > Nodule | place: USA...
GAGGAACAAAATGAAAAAAAAAAAAAAGAAATAGAGACAAATTAATAGATTACAATTACTAAGATTAGTTATATGATAACAAAATTCGCACAAAATTGGTAGTGATGAGGTATTTTATACGGGGTATATTATGATTTATGGAATTGATATGGTGAAAGAAGAAAAAGACGAATAGTGCGGAAGAAAAAAGTACGTAAATTTCTGATTACATGATAGAGTTAGCTTACGTACATGAAACAAAAGAATAAAAGGGTTTAAAAAGAAATCCATAAGAGAAAATAGAAGAAGATCTAACCAAAAATTTGAGTCCCATGGAAGAAAAAGACGTTTACATTTTTCGTCAGAATGTGATAGTTAACATTCCAAACTCGAAGACAAAGTTTTTTAAATTTTCATAGTCCGAGTACTTGGTAAAAACATTAACAAGTTGTTATGTGAATTATACCGGAAGCAAATGAAAAAAGTTTAGTTTATAACTCCTCTCGAATCACATGACAATCAATATTTACGTATTTGGTTGGTTTATAAAAGTTAGGATTAAGTACAATGTATTTCACTACTAGAAAAATGTTATTTAGAGACCAAGTTTTAGCTATCAAATAAAATAGTTACTAATTGTGATCAAAATAGTCACCAAATTAGATTTTGGTTGCTAAATAACTATAAAATAGAAGTAATGATTGAATTTAGTAACCGATTAAGTCAAATAATTGGTATCTAACATTAGCTATCAAGGTTTTAGTGACCTATATCATTAGATTCTAAATCAGTCTCTAACTTAATTAGATACCAATCTAGAATCTAATGACATAGGTCACTAAAATTTTGGTATCTAATGTTAGATACTAATTATTTGACTTAATTGATCACTAAATTCAATCATTAATTATATTTTGTAATTATTTAACAACTAAAATTTAATTTGATAACTATTTTGGTCACAATAAGCAACCATATCATTTGGTAGCTAAATATTGGTCTCTAAATAGTTTTTTTCTTGTAGTGTTTAGTGACCTAGTTTTCGCAACAAAAAGTAGTAGAGAGATGATCATTGACATATAGATCGTGTAGAAGATATGTCAGTCATTGTAACGTAGTAGCATTTAAAGCTTTATATTTAGCTTATGCGAAAGATTGAGATATGGTAGTTTGTTTCTTAGATTTGATATACCTCAATATATGATCAGCAACTTGGTGATGATACCATGATGATTTTTTTAGAAATTGACATAGAAACTGCATGGAAAAACGGACAAGTCTAGAGTTAGCAAGATATAAAAAGCATCTAATAAGTCTCCTTAAGGACTCAACATGATATATGTAAGAAACTTGTTCAAACATTATCTTCACATTCTTCATCATAAGAGTAAAATAGGTTTACAGAAAACATACATGTATCTGCAAGCACATCAAAAGCATATTTTCTTTGACATATATGTATTCCATTACATGATTAGGTTATTTCTAAACAAAGAAAATATTTAGCTTGTCTGAGATTTTTTATTTTGAAAGTGTTATTTAAAGATTCTTTAACTGCTATTATGTCATTTATATTATCTCCAGATAAGATTATGTCATCAATGTAAATAAGCAAGGCCACGAAAGAAGAAAAAGTTTTCTTAACAAAGAGAAAGTGATCAAAATTAGTTTAAACATAGTTAATAGTTTATAAATGAGGAGTAAGTTTGGAAAATCATTGCTTACTAGCTTACTTCAATCCATAAAAAGATTTAGTAAGATGACAAACCAGATTTGGTTTAGGATATTTTAAACCTTGTGGAGAATCATATAAACTTCTTGATTGAGATTCCATGTAAAAAGGCAATGTTCAAGTTGAGTTGTTATAAGTACCAACTTTTAGTAGTTGCAAAAGCAAGAAGAAGCTACACTACTAGAGAATAGGTATCCAAGTAATCCACTCCTTCAAGTTGAGTGTATCATTTTATTATGAGGTGAACTTTGTATCTCTCTATGTCACCATTAGCTTTATATTTAATTTTGTTAATGTCCACATTTTTGTTAGCTTCAAGCACTTCAATTTTAGCTTGCATGGTAACATTCCAATTAGGGGAATGGGTGGCTTCTTCGTAAGATTATGACTCCACTTTTAAAGATATGGAAATAATGTAATACAAATATTTTGAAAATAAATTTTCATAATACATATAAGAATTTATAGAAAATTGAACCTTGTTAGAGTCTTGAATGGAATTACCTTGTGTAGAACTTAAATTTGATGGTGATAATCATTCAAAAAGGTTAGTACTCTATGTTCTTTGTTAGATCTACATAGATTTTCAACTTTTGGTTTTTTTACTTGTTCAATGTCTTTTTGTATTCTCTGTGTTTTGATGATGTGAAGAATCCATAAAAAAATTGAAGATGTCTTTCTCTTGACTATTGTTAATTTTGTTGTAACTCAAAAGAATGTAAACAAACAAAGTCGTATTCGTAAAAGTGAACATTTCAAGATATGAGAGCTTCTATGGTATTAACATGTAAGACAAAATATCCTTTAGTTCCAATTTTGTAACCAAGAAAAATATAGTTACGAGTTCTTGGATCAAGTTTAGCTAATTTATTTTTAGAGATATGAACATAGCAGAGACATCCAAAATTCTTTAAATTCAAAATATTAGGTTTATAACCATACACCATGCATACGGAGTTTTGTTCTTCATGACAACAGAAGGCAACATGTTTATTAATTAAAAAACATGCATCACAAAATAAAACCATAAAGCTTTTCGAAGCCTTGATTGGAACATGATACATGAAACTACATTTCGAATATGTTGATGTTTTCTTTATACTATGACATGCTGTTTAGGTGTCTCGGTGCAAGAGATTTGATGCAATATACCATTGTTATTATAAAACTTCTTATAATTAAATTCCTGGTCATTTTCAGTTCTTATAGTTTTGATGGATTTGTTGAATTGATTACGAATGAAAACAACAAAATTAGATACAACCATGTGTGTCTGCTATGATCGTCAACAATCGTAAGAACATACTTATAAGGAGTACCAAGAGGCCCCGTATGTCCATGTGGACCAAATAGAACAACCATTAGAAGAATAATCACTTTAAGTAAAGGGTAATTTACGTTTGTTAAGCCAAATAAAAAAGAATCACAAGTTTTGTTATTACTATAAGGTATATCAGAGTTTGTTTTATTAATTATGTACAAAATATTTTCTAAAGGGTGTCAATTCCTACAATGCCACAAGTTCATATCTTGCATTTTACAAGTAGTATGTAAATTTCTTAGATGGATATGATGTTTGATGCTATAGTTTGTGGATTGAGTTATTTGATAAAGACCTTGTTGCATACTAGTTTGACCAATTATCTTTGATACATTATCATCCAATATTTGGTAAAAATTGTAAGAAACAAGACGTTGAACACACATAATATTCAAAGTAAATTTTGAAATGTACAAAACATTATAGATAACAAGATGTTTTGAAAAAGTTACAATTTTCTCGTAATTGGTTTTGAATAATAACATGTAAAGATTTAATTTCATAAAAGACAGTATATGAAAATTTTATATATGTTATATGATCACTGACTCCGGTTTCAAATATCCAATTAACTTTTTTGTTTTGTGAAAAACAAAACTTATCAGTATTGTATCTGATTGTATCTGATTGATTTGATTATTCTTATTTTATATATTATTACTAGAAATTTAGATAACTTTAAGTAATTTTTAAATTTGATAAGGAGTGAAAATATTGACTTTTTATTAGTCTTATCATAATTTTGAAAAAAAATCATTAGTATCCTGACATGTTTTATTCTATCTAACAATTAGGAAGTTAATGTACTTTGTTTTATCAATAAAGGAAGGTCGTGTATGTAACAACAATTTTTTAACTGTATGATTAATTTTATGATAAAATATACATCGTTTCCATAATTTCGTCTTTTACGTCTTCTTGATTCTTCCATCCATATATCATAATTAATATTTTTTTTTTCATAAACTTAGTAATTTTATTGTCTTATATTATTGAGTAAAATTTTGGCATTACTGGGATTACCTCCATTTAGATGTGTTCCATGTTGTAGAACCAAAGAATAAAAAAATGATTGAAGTTTGACAATGGCCCCATGAGAAGAATGTACATTTTAATGGTTCTATGTAAATTCCCAAAACCTTTCAAGAAAATCACGTTTTTTGAAGTTGTATGCCGAGTGATAACAATAATTTTTCTAAATTTAATCATTAAAAAATCTTATACGATTTGGAGGGAGCAGTCAACCCTAGTTGCTTCTGTCCAAAATTAAAATTGTGAGCCAAAACTACTGAGCTACCAATAATGTCCCTTCAACTAGCATATTGGCCCACCTTCCTACGGTAAGTTATTAATTTCACTATTGCTAATTACAAAATTCTTTCAATATGATCATTTAAGTTTGTACTTTTTCAGTCTCATCAATGTTGTAACAATTATGGTATTTTAATCATGACAAACACCACCTATTCTATGCAGCCTTCGTAAAATAAGGACCCATTGGATAAAGTTGGAGCACTTGTGTTGGTAATAAAAGCTTTTGCTTAATTAAACGTTTCTTGCTTAACAAACAATTATTTTATTCAACACGATCAACAGTGATCGATTACAAATATACATGAGAGTTTTAGAGCATGTTTAATTAGTTTTAATTTTTTATTTTATTAATAAAATTATAAAAATTTCGCATAATGTTTATTTTATTTTGAAATATTTACACAGAAACCCCAACGCATTGTTTCGAAGATTTTTTTTTATATGAATTTATTCAAAAATAAAATTAAAAAACAGTGATACTTTATTAGAATAATAACTTTTAGTAATTTGGAGAAAAAATCAGCTGCAGTTCTCATTTCAAAACAGGCTATAGTGAGAGATTCAATATATTATTTTATTTTTGAAAACAATAAAATAAAGTAATTATTAAATGAGTCGTGTTTTAATATAATTTGTATTACTTTTTAATTTAAGTTCTCGTTATAGTGGAGATTTTTTTTTTCTCTCAAATTCTTCACCTTCTTTGTGTTTCACTCTCAGAAAGGAAATGTTTAAAAAACAGAGATGCTAATCTTAACCAAAGGAAAATAATATAACTTGCATCAAATTGATTAATTCTTCCTTCAAATGCACTAATTTAAGAATAATATCATTGTATCATATTGATTAATCCAGACATTGATATCTAAATAAGGACAATTAATATGTCAATAATGAATTTGATAAAAATAGAAATAAATTTTGTATGAAAGATCACGATAGCCCTTTTTTTTATTATTAGGAATCAAAAGTAAAATGTAAAAATTTATTAAAAATAAAAAATAATATAGCTATCAAGTATTGTTAAAAAGATCAAGAGAAAATAGTGAAGAGGTTAAACAAGAACGAGAGTTTTTTTTTTTTTTCTTAAGAGAGAGTCCTTAAGAATAATTTGTCCTGCGATCCATCCATTTTATATTCTGATAAAAAAAATATTACTAATAACGATAATACCCTCTATTGGTTTTTGAATTTAATTTAATTTTTATTTATATCGACAACAAATATATTTCAACAAAATAGACCGTCATCTGAACTAATTAACCCAAAATTTCTCTCTAATTAAAAAATATAAATCTAAATCTGCTAAAATTAAAAAGAGAGCAATCTAGTTGACTGTAGATTTGGCATAATTTTTTTAGAAAACTATACAAACACGTTTTAGTCGCGGTTGGATCTTTCTTAGAGTTTAATCAAGTATTGATTCATAAATAGACTTTTTTTATCATTGGATTATTGGCATAAAGTATCTATTAAATTTTCAATAATTAATGTTTGTAAAGAGTTGGCGGATCATCATTTATTCACAAAATTTGAATTTAAAACTTTATTTGAAAAATCTAAATTCAAAATTTCACTTAAACGTTGACATTCATAAATCATAGACACCCCTATATTTAATATTAAATCTTTAATCATAGTTATTTATGTTTGATGTCTTCTCAGCAAGGAATCCAATTAGAATTGGTGTATGAAAAAAAAAAAAAACAAATTAAATGGAACATGGGAAAGTTTTTTATTCAACAAATTTGTTTGTTGGAAAAGATACAAGTGCTCTATAAATAAATAACAACAAAGTAAAGTAGCTTACATGCGAAGATATTATCATCTAAATTGGTTTATGCCTTCTCTGGTAAACAGAAAATATAAATTAATTTATCTTTTGAAATATACCATTAGAAAACTGAATGAATAAAATTTAGCACGTTGTTTTGTATGATGCAATATTTTATGAATATAATATTTCAAATATGACGTGTGGACCTGTGTATAGAATGCATAAAATCTATAAATGCAATTAATCTGATGCGAGGGAAACAAGATAAACTTAAGGATATTGGTGAATGGTGGTGAGGGACAAGAATACTATTAAAAAAATATATTATTTAAGATATATGTAATATATAAACGTGTGAAGAAGAAGCAGAAGAAGCACGTTTGTAATGTTTTGTATAGGCATTGATCTGAAGAAGTTCCCAGATAGAAACGTTTCCACTCCACCCGGGTAAAATCGGTGTGATTTGGCCGAACACATTATCAGTTTACTTTACTACTCTATAACCATGCTATATTCATTCATCAACCCTATGCAACAGTGCCTATAGCTACTAAAAAACAAAACCAAAACATTAAATTTTATTTATCAATTATTTTATAAGTCTGATATAATTTTAGTTAATTTTTCTATCTACATTGAAATTTTGCTGGGAGGAAAATTTAACTTTAGTTTAAACTTTAGTAAGCCCCAGTGAAAGGAATGCAGCACCACTCTAGAAAAGAATAATTTCTCTAATAACCTTTTACTCATTCTACACAACATAGTAGAAACTGGATATTTTTCTAGAATATTATAACTAACTTGTTTATTTTTTAATATAATCTGTAATTTATAATCTTAGTGTATGCATACAAATTTTTATCATTTTATTCTTTGAATAATTATTTCTTAAACTAAAATAACTACTTATAATAATAAAAATTACTTGATAATTATATTTTAATAAAAATAATAATTTATATATTTATTTGATAAAATAAATAATCAAATATTTTTAAATAATTAAAAATTCCTTTTTTAAAATAATGGTTATATAATTTTTTAGGTACTTTTTAAAAAATATATATATTATTAAATTATTTTTAATTAATAACTTATAAAAATAAGAAGACAATAAAAAATATAAACTTTTATATATATATATATATATATATATATATATATATATATATATTTTAAAGTGGTGATACATTGACACCATTTGTCATTTTATACATTCACATGATACATATATATTATTATTATATAATATTTTATTAAATTTATTAAATAAAGCAATTGTAAAATGGATGGAATAGTTGAATATTGGTGTAAAAATATAATTTATGTATATTTTAATATACTGTATCCGTTAGAATGTTATAAAGTATATAACAATAGCATGATCTTCCAACTCATGTTCCCAACGCAAAGGGTGGTGCCTTCTGTTGTATGCCACCGTCCATACAAGACACCTCATTCTATAATTATTATTTTTCAACTTCTCTCGTAAATTATTCTTTCATTTCCTGCCCTTCGTACGAAAACCTATGCTGTATGTACACATTTTTTTTATTTCATTTGAGACAGATGTAATCAACTTTTTTTTTAAAGTAATATAAATCGTGAAATTATAAATTTAAGTTAGTTTAATTCCTAAAGTTGCAAAAATAAATACTTTAACTCTTAAAGGAACTAAATAACAATTATTTTAGTTTTTCTTTTTCAAACAACGCTCATTTTAAATCTTGAAATAAAAAAGGAGGATGATCATACTATAATTAATAACACACATACTATGTATTTTTAAATTAAACACAAAAAAATGTTACGAGGAAAGAGTCATTTGTATACATGACAAATATTCCTGAAAATCACGAAAGAAGGATAACTTATTGATCATATAATTAAAAATAAAAAAATTTCTACAATGAAAAGACCTTAAATCCTTTTTATTGACAGAATTTTGAATTAAAATGTGTCTAGAAAATTTAAATGAGACTTAATCACATGGCTCAAGCTTGTGTATGCATACTTGGCAACTTTTTTCTATCTATATAGAAGTTATAAGTAATGTGTTGATAAGAAATACTCGGAATATGAGTTGACTAAAGAATGAAAGACTTTAACTTTTAAAATAACATATATACATATTAAAAATGATGTAAATAATAAACACAAAATCATAAAAAGATTCATTTATTATGAAATGTTCGTAAAGGTTATAACTCTTCAACCGACCGTTAAGAAAATTATTACTCATCACAAAAATAAAGAGTGGTCCAGCTTAAAACGTTCAAAAACAAAAAATGCGACCAATACATATAGGTTTGACACGAAAACGAAAGTTGGACCTAAAAAGGAAAGAAAATATTCAAATATAAGGAAAGGGTCAAAATATTCAAAGGGTCGCAAAGTAGTAATCACAGATATCCTATTACTCGTTTACACAGTCAAATCCACCAATTTTATTACTCAAGTGCCTCCTATAAATACCAATACAGCACTTTGCTTCCAACAACACAACCACATTCTATATTGAACCGTGAGATAGATACACACAAATAAGAGATACAGTGCTACAAAGCTTAATACAGAAATACATAAGAGAGAGAGAGAGAGATGGAGTTTCTAGGGCTAGTTGGGGTTCTTGTAGCCTTCTTGGCAGTACTTTGCCTCTTCTTGCTCTTGATACTAACATTTTCTTGGTGGGTTTTCCCTAACCAAACACTTAAGAAGCTTAAGAAATGTGGGTTGGGAGGACCAATCCCAAGTTTTCCTCTTGGAAACATTAAAGAGATGAAAAGAAAGAATAACATTCAATCTTCAGTTGTTTCCTCAAATCTCACTCATGATATACACTCTAACGTTTTCCCCTACTTTTCTAGCTGGCAGAAATCTCATGGTAAGCCTACTGTTTCATATATCAATGCATCTTTTCCTTTTGTTTTGTTTTCATGCTCACAGAGAGGTAATTACTGTTTCTACATATCCATGCATATGAAATTACACATAACATGATTCATTAATTGCTGAAGATATAATATATTTATATATATGCATGGATCTAGCTAGGTTTTGTTAAAGATGCATTTTGGTTTTGTTTGTGCAGGTAAGGTTTTCGTGTACTGGTTGGGCACGGAGCCATTCCTGTACGTTGCAGAGCCAGAGTTCTTGAAGAAAATGTCGACATTGGTGATGGCGAAGCGATGGGGAAAACCAAGTGTGTTTAGAACCGACAGAGACCCCATGTTTGGGAGTGGTTTGGTCATGGTTGAGGGCAACGAATGGGTTCGTCACAGGCACATTGTTGCTCCCGCGTTCAATCCCATTAACTTGAAGGTACCGTAATTTCAAGAAACCATTTCCTTCCGTTTTGCACTTTTGCCAGATATAGTTAATATGTTTTTCAAGCGTGAGGCTTGAAAATCCATGAATGAAACATAAAATATAACCATGTAAGGATACATTATCCTAGGAAACTACTCCGAAATTAGTGATTAATATTCTACTGTTCGTTTCTTGAGGTCAAACGTTTGATGTCTGCTTTGGCCATAAGCATATATTCTGACTAGTTGTTGTTGCATTTATCGACAGGACATGGCAAACATGATGGTTGATTCGACGAATCAAATGATAGACAGATGGTTTACCGAAATAAACTCTGGCAAGCCCGAAATTGACGTGGAAAGAGAGATTATAGCAACAGCTGGAGAGATCATAGCAAGAACAAGCTTTGGCATGAAAGATGACAATGCAAGAGATGTTTTCGACAAACTACGAGCCTTGCAAATGACACTTTTTAAGACCAATCGATATGTGGGTGTTCCCTTTGGGAAGTATTTCAACGTAAAGAAAACCTTAGAGGCCAAGAAACTGGGGAAAGAAATCGATGAGCTCTTGTTGTCCATCATAGAATCTCGTAAGAAGTCACCGACGGAAAATTGTCAACAAGATTTGCTAGGTTTGTTGCTGCAAGAAAATCATCAGGTCGATGGACGGTCAGGGAAGACGTTAACATCGCGAGAAGTTGTTGATGAGTGCAAGACCTTCTTCTTCGGAGGCCATGAAACCACAGCACTTGCCATCACATGGACCTTGCTGCTTCTAGCCATGCACCAAGATTGGCAAGACCAGTTGCGAGATGAGATACGAGAAGTGCTGGGAAACACCCAAGAACTTGATATTTCTATGCTCGCTGGTTTGAAAAAGGTAAATTAATCGTTGACATACATATATATAACATGAAATTCACTCATCAATCTTTTTAATATTTCATAGAAAAGATAATGAAAGATAAACATATTTAATCACCATCCCATGCTTTTTTATTTAATTAATGAAAATTTGTTGTACGAATATTTCACAAAGCAGCACTTAAACTGTCAATTTCTTTCTAACTTTATTTAGTTAAAGTGGGAGCCTTTCCAACCTGACGTGGTTTGTCTTTATCATTGGCACTTGATTGCAACATTGACTTTACGTATTGTAGGGCCTCCTTTCTTTTCATTTTTAAAAACCAACTAACTAAAATCAGCACGTGCTTATTAAAAAATCACATGATGTTTAGGTTGACGCAAAAAAAGATAGACACGTTTTTGGATTTTACTAGGATGACTTTTCTGTTCCTCCCTGATTAATTAATTGAAAATTGTTGCATGCAGATGAAATGGGTTATGAATGAAGTTCTAAGACTGTACCCTCCAGCACCAAATGTGCAAAGGCAAGTGAGAGAAGACGTAAAAGTTGATGATATAACAGTGCCCAATGGAACGAACATGTGGATAGATGTGGTGGCCATGCACCACGACCCTGAGCTATGGGGAAAGGATGCGAATGAGTTCAGGCCAGAGAGGTTCATGGATGATGTGAATGGTGGATGCAAGCACAAGATGGGGTATTTGCCTTTTGGGTTTGGAGGGAGAATGTGTGTTGGTAGAAATTTGACCTTCATGGAGTACAAGATTGTGTTAACCCTTCTTCTTTCTAGGTTTACTTTTAAGGTTTCCCCTGGTTACAAACACTCACCATCTATTATGCTCTCCCTAAGGCCAAGCCATGGTCTTCCACTCACTGTTCACCCACTTTAGAAAATTTAACTCAAGTTTACAAAATTTAACATTGTAGGGGATTAATTCCCACCAACCTCCTTTTGGTTCTTGATGCTCCTTCAAAATTTAGTGAGAATTTTGATTTTACAAGCTGAAATATCTTTTGATAAGATCTGTGTACTATTGATCCTATGTACTTGTGATTTGTCTATGAATATATTTGTATAGATGGGAATCAGCCAGCTCATTCGATATAGATCTCTACATTATATTATATATACAAGAAAGCTTTAGGAAGGAAAGGGTATGAATCAAATAAGAAAAAGGGTACACACCAGGAATTAAAACTATAGCACGTGAAATTCGCTTCAAATTTATAAGCACTTCAGATGAAATGTCGACCACTATCTAAAGAACATATAATTCTTCCTCAAATAAAGATCATATATTATTCATCAAACTAATTTTAATTTTACGAATAATAATGTTATTAATTTTACTATTCATCAAGTAAAATCCTAAGTCATTATATTATATTATATTAAAACTATATAAGCACGTGAAATTTGCTTCAAACGCTTGCTGTGATTATGAGAACTTCAGATTAAATTTCGACCACCATCTAAAGAACATAATTCTTCCTCAAGTAAAGATCATATATTATTCATCAAAGTAAAATGAATAGAGAAGAATATGTTATGTGTAAAACGAATATATTTGCAAAAGAAGACAGATTGTTATAGTGGTAAAAGTTCACAGTTTATGGGTTTAACTTAAGTTATACCAAAGTTTAACCAGTAATAATAAATCATATGTTTTTAATACTATTTTATATATTGAAAACAAATTAATATAACTTATAAAATATTAAATATATATTTAAATTAATTAAAGTTATCAAAGTATATATCCTACATGATAAAAATTAAATGAATAATTTAATAATAATTTTTTACTCGTAAATCTCATATATATGAATCTCTGGCTCCTAAAATTGGTTTGGCTGATGTTTCTCTCTCAAGCTAATGATTGGAGTAATAATACTCAATTGAAGTGGATTCAGTCGTCTACTAATAATAATGTTCTCCAAATAATAAAATTCATATTTTGTTAATTATCCATGTAGCATTGGTTTAGGAATGTGATTCTTTTTACAACAAAAAGTGAAATATTAGCACTATATTTTGTAAAATATTTTTAATACATGCATATAAAAAATTAACATATAGTAAATGTAACGTGAATTACTCAACCTTAAAATACTTTTAAAACTATTAAATTTAAAAAAAAAAACTGAGGATCGATAAGTTCTTCTAAAATTATGTTTAGAGTAATTTCATATTTTTTACTTCCCGTCTCTATATAATATAAATATCAGTTGATACCAAATTTCAAACTTTTCCGCTTACGACTTAAAAGTTATATATATTATAAAATAAATAAAATAAACTATATACATAATTCTTATAACATGCAAATAAAAATCTAGTTGTTGCTTCAGTGCACTGCACCAACTACTATTTAAAACGAAAATATATATTGTCGGACAATAAACTAACAAATTTTCAATTTGTATTAAATTTTCCATACACGATAAAACTACAATAAGTTTAATGAGTCTATTTAAAAAAAAGTTATTTAATATGTTTTCTTAATGTACTTATATTATACAATAACTTATGTTTAAGTACTTAAAACTCAACAAAATATTTGAGTTTGGACACTAATTCAATAAATTCATTCATTCATAATTATGTGTTTGATGATATTTTAATCATGATTAATAATTTAAAAATGAAATAAATAATTAATTTACAAGCATTATTTATATCCCAAACGAATAAGAATCATCGTAAGTCACCATTTAGCTATTTTTAATTTTTCTGTTAAATTTTTTTATATTATAATTTAAAAAAGTTACCATTCACATGTCTGAATAAATATAAGTATATGAAAATAGTAAATCATAATAAAAATCTGAACACCACATTGTAGAAGAAAACATAAAAAATTACTAGCAATGTATAAAACAAATTACTAGATACATATGAAAAAACAAAGTTTATCTAATAAGTCAAAAGTATTAATATGCTCAAATTAAGAAAAAAGGTATATATATATATATATTAGTACGTGCTTATATAAATTTTTATCATTACTTTAAAATACATTAATCAGCTATAATAAATCATTATACCGATCATATAATCTGTCAGTGTATTTCAACTAAAAAAAGTGAATACATATATTTGCAAATGCATAAAGATAAATAGATAAATGCACATATATAAACATATATATTAAGTAAAAAAATTGTATCAAACAATAAATAAAATCTAAAGTATATAATCTTATATAAATAATCAAAATCATGCAATAAGTTTTATGAAGTGATGATTATAATGATTAAATAACTTTACTCCCATAGGTGCAATGATATTGACATTGGATAAGGTAACCCAACAAACCAGTGAATGCTGTAAGGTGAGTAATCAATGGAGATTTTTTTTTTTTAAAGGGTTGAAGAATCTCTCAGATGCTCTAATTTATTTAATTTATTCATAGTTGATTAAAAAAGAAAAACAAACCAATGAATGCATCAACGTGATTAGAGCACCTATATTTTGACATGTATAAATATAATCTATATTTATTTGACATCTAAACAAACTCTTTTATTATAATGTAATATTTTATTCTAAAAAATAATTTTAGGATGCTTGTATTTTTAGAATAATAATATTAAAAAGTATTTTCCTAGGAACTAGCATCACTGCAAGCTCATTGCCACCTCATCTGCAATCTCCAATGCTATATGTGCTAAGCACCCATTTTATTTTATTTTTTGTTCTTTATTAAAAAGTAGAGGCTCTAATTAGAGGATATAATTCCTATGAAACCCATCCCCTCTACACTCATATTCTCAATCTTTGAATTTAGAACTTTCTCTGTTAAAATTTTATCAATAATAATCAACAAATTAAAGTTCCCTTCTCTACATTATCAGAAATAATATAGTTGGTGCAAATTAAATTAGGCTTGGAAAAATGTGCCAAGACTGCTGTCAAAATTCATATTCAATCTAATACTAATTAATTAATTTAGTGCTCGTGGTCATATTAATATTATACTAGCTAGTTTACAAAATATAAGTTTCTTGAACCTTTATTGTTAATGAATTTTTACAGTTTTTCCAAATATGATTGAATATCTGACATCTAAAATGACTAAGTCATAATATATATCTTTCAAGTTTGTGATATTGATTTATATTTAAAGTTTAATATTAGATTTTATGTATATTATTTTAAATTTTTTTAAATCATGTTATTTGAAAAAAATAATTTTTATATATGTATATATGTGTAAATATTTTTAAATTAATATTTTGAAAAAAATAACGATAAAAAATAAAATCGAAATATAAAACCATATAAATATTTTATAATTATTTTTCTTTAATTCCCTTTTATCCTTGAACAACTTTGGTTAGACAGCTAGAAAAAGACATGAAAGAAGTAAGAGATTCTCTGCTGTGAAAGGCACAGTTCTCATTCATGCAGAGTTTCTATCCTTATGCTTCACACTTCCTATTTCACAGTTTCCAATAAACCATGTGCCCATCCTTGTTGACCTAATTTCAATTATTTGAACATGGACCATCTTCCCAGTCACTTTTAGAATTAGCTTTGTGATACTTCTGATTGCAGCTTTAAAAATGATTTTATATTTAATTATACCTTATTGTTTATTTTGAAGTACGGTTATGTCATTCTATGTCGTACTAATTTAACTCAATTATGAATTAAAAATGAAAGTAGCAGCAAAGATTGAATATAAATGGTTTTAGTTTTATAAAAACAAGTGAACATTAACAATATTAAAAAAAAAAAAAAACTTTGTCCCCGTCCACATAAAAAAGAGTGTGCATAAAACAAAGAGTGAATTGTGAAAAATTTAAAACAAGATTCACGCATGCATATAATGTTAATGAAAAAGCTCACACGGAGTCTTCTGATCCGTGTTGAATGTTCATCATCACCTACACGTAGCATTGGTCAATCTCTTATATTCTTAAGTGGGATTTGATCCAATCCACAAAAACTAAAATGTAATAAAAATTCAAATAATGAAATATGTAAAATTATGCATATATGAGTGCTGGGTGGGTGTGTGTGTTTGTCCTTGTCAACGTGTAATGATACATAGAGCACAAAAAATAAAGAGAAAAAGTGTGAGAATGAATGAGAAGCCATGTTCTGATAGGCTAATGTTGTAGTGTTAATAATTGTTACTATATCCTTGTGAAGTGATTTCATAGATTTTGATATGCTTACGTCGTATAGGGTTTAATTTATGTTACTGTTCCTTCGATAAAAACTATGACAAAACCCAATGTCATTTTCAATAAAACTTAAGTCCACTATTTTTTGTTTCGTATGAAAAGAAAGGCATCGATATTTAGTTTGGCTAAGGAGCACTGAAATGTTTTCGAGAGGCATTTTGACAAGGGTCACTATTAGCTTCACTTCTACTTGTAGAATGGAAAATAATATATAATCTTTCCTATTTTAGGTTTATGGGAGTGTGAACAAAAACAAAAATAAGAGAGAGATGAGATAAAGAAAAAGTGAGTGCATGCTTTTAGAATAGAATATTCCTTCTTGGCTCTTGGCTGAGATTTTCTTTAACCCGAATAAACCAATTTAAAGGTCTGTTTCATTGGCTATGAATGAATCTTATTTATACTTGTTTAGTGTATTAGTTGGTACTTAGTTTGAGGAGACTGTAAAATTGAACGGGATCTGTGTTTGGTTGGATGAGTAGAACCTTTCTTTGCTTTTAGAAAAATGAAAACTATGTTTGGTGTATAAGGGAGAAAACAAATGTAGAAAAGGAAAGAAAGTGTAGAACTTGAGGATGAAAAAACACTTAAAACGAAAAGAATTTCATGACATAAAATTTCCATGCATCAATGATAAGATTTGCCTAGAAAGTACCGTGCAATCCATCAATGCACCAATGATAAGATTTGCCAAGAAAGTACTGTACAATACAAAAGATAATGGGTTATGTCTTTTATATACTCGATTATAGTTTTAATATTTACTTTTTTATAATAAAATAAGTACATCAAAATAAAAAAAATATTAAAATGATAAATTAAATAATTAAATTATTCTAAAATAATTTAAAATTATTTTTTAATTATATTAACATAAAAGATAATAAACTTCTAAATATTTTATTATTTGTGTTTACATAATTAATTAAATTATAAATATAAATGATAATTTATATATAAATATATTATTAATATTTCATTAATATTATTTTTATATTATAATAAATTAAATAACTAAATAATACATAAAATGAAATAATTTAATATAGTAATTTAATATTTACTTAATATATGTTTTTATAGTAATTTTTATTTAATATTTCAAATTATTTTTAAAAATTTATTCTAAAAATTAATTTTAAATATATTAATATAAAAAAATTATTATACTACATCAATCAAATCATCTACCATCTTTCCACTCATTATCCAAATAAGTTCACATTCCACCTTTTTTTCAGAATTTTTATTTGTATATATAATTGATTTGATTGAATATTGATAAATTATTTTTTAATGTAATGTCAAAATTTCCCTTTAGCGTATTTTTTAACATATAAATGTTTTTTGGTTAAACAGAATATTAGTTGAGAAAATGAAAATAAATTATTTGTTAAAATGTATGAATGATTTAAAAGTATTATTTATTATTTCTAGTAATAATTATAAAAAGATTAATTAATTTAAAAAAATGTTATATACAAAGGCAAAATAGTAATTATACCAAATAATCTCCACAAATCCACCACCAAGGACCAAGAATGAAAGCTCGTGGAAAGGGGGCAGAGTGGATATTTTGAAAACCTCAAGGGTGTGAACAGAAAACATGGAAGTGTAGGAAGCAAAATTCTTTGTAGATTTGTCTCAAGAAACTAGTGGACGGCTTCTTCCTGCACCTCAAGTTACCACTATTGTCTGTTGTATTATTTTGTATTATTGGTAATAGAAAAAGAAAGAGAAACGGAGCTGTGCACAACCTGTGGGAGAGTTTTTCTCAAACGAAAATGCTTTTGAAATTATCTATTCTCAAATTTTTTCGAATCCGAAAATAACTTCCGAAATAAACTATTTCAAAAATATTTTCATTTACAAACAAATTCTTCTAGAGTAGCCCATTATTTTTCAGCAGGTTTTGCCTTATCTTTACTTTCAGCCTCCTTTTCCTACGTGAGAAATATTTCAAAACGTTGTTTAAATTAATTTATCAATGTTTGCAACACTTAATTTTAAATGAAAATAAAAATGATAAGTTATATCAATTATCAATATTTTCGATAACTTGCAAGCTGGAGGAACCCAACCAAAATCCACTAAGAAAACTTACAATACGAAAGTCCACTTTTATCTCTATAATAAGCATAATAAAAATACAAAGAAGAATTCCTTCCACCAAATAAAACCAACTTAGCCAAACTATCATCACATTTTTATTGAATTAACAATATAGGAAAAAGTGATACCTTTTGTCATTATTAACATTCAATGCACAAAGGGCAAGTGGTCGAATGACCAAGTTTTTCAGTTCAAAGTTATTGAATGAGTTGTGTTTTCAAATTAGGAGTGTTATTGAGTTAGATAGGATTTCAACAAAGTCATTACTCAATCTACTAAAAAAAATATTGAGTTGAGTTAAGTTGGATTTTTACATTTTTTTATAAAATTAAATTTAACCCAACTTTCTCTTAAGTAGGTTGGATTGAGTTGAGTAAAAATTTTGACAATCTTTTCTTCAAAGTTGAAAATTGTAAATCTAATTAAAAGATAACACCACATTTATTAAAATTAATTTAAGGTTTTAAGTAAATCAATAGCTCAAGTTATAACTAGATTATCCAAACTAATTCAAGATATAAAAAGAAAAACAAAACAAAATTTATCCATAATACAAGTATATAGTAATACAAGTATATAAATGAATTTCAAGTTAGATTTTGGATTACTCATACTAAATCTATCACTCGACTATTTTGGATTAGATGAAGATTGACTCAATCATAAATGAAACTTAACCAAATCTAGTTGAGTCGGATTAGATCGGATTGAGTAATGAGGTAACCTAATTCAGTAAACACTCCTAATTCAAATAAAAGATTTTTAGCAAATGCTTCTTACTTATATTTCCTTAATAAGGGGTTGCTTCATATTTTTCACTTAATATATACTACTAAATACAACATTTAATATTCCAAACAATAAAGAGCTTAATTGTAAGATCTTAATATTTGGTTACACTTAAATATGGCCAAGCAGTTTGGCTCGGATTAGTCTGAATTCAATGTAATATTTGAATTCGGAGGTATCCAACCAAAAGATAGGTACTAAGAATGAACTATAAACATTAAATAAATAAAAAATGGAAACCACATTAATTATGTAATTGCTAATGTCAAAAGGGATGGGGATGCACCTTGATCTGTGATCCATACCCAAGGATTGTCAGGCACTTGAATGGAAGATTAGGTCCATGTACAATGGAATTACAAGATGTATAAAACAATCATACTTTTTCTCTTTTATTCTTACATAGAAAGAGTATGTAAGTACGGCTGGACAATGAGGGAATAAAGGTAGCTTGATAAAGAATTGAAACTCAAACTTGAACCATCATACCCAAGTCTTAAAACGCAGGCTGATGCAACTGCCAATTGAGCTGGGAGCTTGTTGGAGGAAAATGGTCAATCTAATTTTTGCATGAATGGTTGTCATAGCAATAAATAACCAAGTAAAAGGACAGCTCCTTGCATTGTCGTTCAAAAACTTCACAACGGGCAGAGCCTAGAAAGGGGGCAAGCTTGGGGGGAAACGCACAAGCATCCATTCCCTCTCATATGTACAAAAATGAGTCCATCCAATTTCCTCAAGCAAAGAGAGCTTTAGTTCATAGAATTTCTTTTTGGCAGGCTCGGCATCATCTTGAATGATGTCATTCAGTACCTGAATACAAAGGTTCACATATATGATTAATATAATTTATTGGACACTCCTGACCAATACCATAAGGTCACTAGTTATGGAGCATTAAATATATCCTTTCAAGTGCTTCTAATAAAATTAGGAGTTTGAGCCGGAACTTGTGTCAACAAAATGATTTTTGTGGAGAAAGGAAACCAAAGAATTTGTTAGATTAGAACTTAATAAAAGGGTCACAAATGGAAAAAAACTAACAAAAGATTTTAGCATAAGGAAAATACCTTCAACGCTGTCCCAAGCCTTTGATTACGCCTCTCGTTTGTCACCAACAGGATTCCATATTTTCTACACTTGACATCAACCCATTTCTTCAGTTCATTGAAGTTCTCTTTGAACAAGTCTGGATGAACTTCATCATCCTTGGATTGCTCATCAGTTTTCTCCACATCTTGTTTTTCACCTTCTGTAGCAACCGAAGCCAAGGACTTATCTCCCTCCTTTGACAATATACAAGTAAGTCAACTTTTATTTGATAAACAATAATTAAGTGACACTATATCATAATGGAAACCTTTGACTTATTCTGACATAGTAAAATCATACTAGCCAAATAAGCTCTTCCCAATTCTGCTAAACACAAGCAGGCAAAAATGCAGTTTTACATGGTCTAACATAAGTCCAAAATTGAAAAGAGTAGCATTTAATATTTCATATAACATGACATCCAAGATTTGAACTTAAGAGGGAAAATATAGCTACCTGAGTACAAGGATATTTCCTAATTCTGGTTTAACTAACAAGTATATCTATCTACAAGATCAAATGTTGATTTTATTTGAATCGAGTATGCATTGGGCTCAACTCAGTCCTAAAAGCTACCTCAGAGCACTTTGACCATATACCTAGCCAATATGGGCTCTTAAAACACACTCTTAATGCCCAGGATTACAAATTAGGAGCACGGAGTTTTGCCATGTTAGTGTTGGGAATGGACTAGGCCTAACTGAATCTAAAAAGCTAGATCAATTGGGGAGTCAGTAATTACTCATGGTCATATACCAAGCCAATGAGGAATTATAACAGATCTAAACAGCTACTAGGTTAAACAAGTTTTCAAGATAAACTAACACGGGAAATGAAGCAGGCAGAACACATTTGTCAATGGATAAAACTTAGACCAAGTTCCTTATGTCTTGTCATCAAGTTCTCCAATCAAGAAATAATATTTCTAATGTTTAAAAAACCAGCATTAAAATGTGTCTAGATTTTTAAAAGAACGTCCATGTGTTCTCATTTCATTAGAGCAGTGATGGTAAGGATATAAAGAAATTTATCTGTTTTATTGACCTTTTACGATATCATCTACATGGTACTTCCCTGTTTTGCATATGTGAAGAGTATAACTGTTAATAATGTACGCTCATTGCTTTCAAGAACATAAAAGCTCTAACCTTCAAAGACTCAATTTCTGCCAGTGCAAGCCCCTTTTGGTAAAGTGCCTCTGCCAACTGATCACGGGTTGATTCCATCTCTTTCTTGATTTTCTACAGTGGATTAAAATATCAGTGATTGCCAACAAATCGAAAAGTGAAAATCCATTGTAATAGTAATGTAGTGCCAAAATTCATTGTCTAGTGGAAGGAACTTCCTAAGTAATTAGCTGACGACGATTCTTTCTAACATTTTATACATTATCAGGGTATAGATGTTTGTTTACACTATCCTGTCATCATTTTCAGACAAACAATTACACAACCAACTTCTGTAATTATAAAAATTCAAGTACCAAAATCACAGCAAATCATGTACTATTGAAAAATGTTTTGAACAAATAACAGTCACATGTCATGTCAGTGGAAGGGATAACTAAAAGGATAGGGAATATGGATAAGCACCTCTGCTTCCTCATCTCCTGGATCATTTTTTACTGCAAAAAATTTTGTTAACTCTTCTTTATCAATACTGTTAATAACCTCATCTGCAGCATCAATTATCTGCAAAGTGTACTCACAATAGTCAAAGAACTAGCCTTTTTATATCATTCACGCATTACTAAATTGAACAATATTTTTATCAACTCTAAATAGCATTAATATAACCTTGTAAAGGAAAATCAGAGAGGGGGAAGGGGGGAAATAATAGTAAAACATTTGACTCGAACAATATGTACCTCTTCATGATAAAGAAATTTGTCTTTGATATAACTTCTGGAAACTAAACCTTCTAAAATCTTTGCAAGCAACGGTGTGTACTTTGGATATTCAGTCTGGAAGGAAATATAAATTTGCAATTATTTAATTTTAACCTATAATATAGAGAATGAACACCTGAATACAGTTTTGAATAACACTAAAACAAAATATATATATATATATATATATATATATATATATATATATATATATATATATATAGAGAGAGAGAGAGAGAGAGAGAGTGAGAGTGAAACAGATACAGATAGAGAATTACAAACTGACTTTGAGCGAGGTAGACAACTCCTTCCACTGCAAGCACTCTTCATCGGTTCCTTGTTTTAGACCGCCAAACACTTTTAATTTTGCATCTCGTACCTGATGGACAAGTCAAGTCCAACTTAAAGTACCATTAGGGCAGAAGATATACAATCTGAAATCTTCAATATCTACTTTGTGAGAGAAATCAGAACTGTAAAAGACGTTTTCTGGATTTGGAGAGATGGAAAAATAAAAACAATTATGACCTTCCCACACAAGATATTCTTACAATAATTTATTACATTTAGTTTACATATATGTTAAACTATTACTAATAAAAACAGAAGTTCGCATCCTCTATTTAATAAAGCTATAGTCAAGGCTTATATATCACTCTTCAAATTATAAATATATTTTTTTATAAAATTATTACAAATAAATGAAGGAAAATACTAGGCGTTAGGTGTTTAAAAAGGCGTTGTCTTTCTTTGATTAAATTATCAACCAATCTACAATCTGACATTCAAGATAATAATTGAAGATTCTACAAAGATGAGTTTTCAATAATAGAATCAACAAAAGAATGTTAAGTTATGGGTGCTCATGGATTCGACTTTTCAACATCCAATCTAGGATCCATTTCAAATCCAATAAAATAGATTGGATTTAAAATTATATTCATTTTAACTAGACCAAATTGATTTGGAATATTTCAATTCAATTTAAATTTGACTAAATCTAGATTAAATCCACTTTGATAATTAGATTCAATTCGATGTGGGATCGACCTTATCAATCTAACGTGAGATCAACCTACCTCGGTTTGACATTGTCCCAATCCGATGTATTGCTTAAACCCGCCCCAACTTGACTTGGTCCCGTCCTTCTAATGCCACCTAAGCCCATCTCGACCTGGACCAGTCTAGACTTAGGTCAATCTAGGCACAACCTAACCTAATCCTACTCAGACTCATTCTAAATTGGGCCCAACATAACTCAAATGAATGTGGGGCCAGACTAACTTGGCTCAACCTAAGTATGGGCCGATTTGACTCGACTTGACATGGGATCGACCCAACTCAACTTGACATGGCCCAACACAATGTGGGCCAACACAAGCCCAACTCAACTTGGCCCAACCTATCCCAGTTCATCTAGGAACCACATAAGTCAAACTTGACCTAGACTTGGCCTTACTTGGGCCTAGCCTAACTCGATTGAACATGGACACACCTCAACTAGGGTTCACTTGGGCTCAACTTGAAGTAAGATTTGACCTAACTCAAACTTGACATGGCTCTAACCCAATGTAGGCTCTATCTCAACACCACCTGGACCTAGCCTGACCGAACTTGACCTAGGCCTAAACCTAATTTGAGCTCAACTTGGGCCTAGTTCGATATAGCTTGACCTAGTATGGGTTGAGTAGGCTCGACTTAGGCCCAAGTTTACTCAGCTCAACCTAGCTAAGTTGTACTTGGGTCAAGGCCAACTTGACTTAACCTAGTTTCGGGCTTACTCAGCTCAACTTGGGTTGGAGCCGACTTGGCGCAACCTGGATTTGGACCGACTCGACTTAACCTGAATTGAGTTGACTTGTCTTGACCGAGCTGATTAGGCCCAACCTGTGTCCAAATCGACTTAACTCGACCTGAGCTCGAATCGACTTGGCTCGACCTAGGCCCAAGCCAACTTAGTCAGAACTGAGCTTGGGCCAACTCAACTCAACTCAACCTGGGTTTGAGCAGACTCGATTTGACATGGGCCCTAGCAGACTCGACTCAACTTAGGCCCTAGCCAACTTAGGTCGTTCTGGGTTCAAGATGCTAGCCCAACCTGTGTTAGGGCTGACTCGTCTTAACCCAAGTTCAGGTCGACTCGACTCGATTTGGGCCTAGGCAGACTTGGCTCTTAACTCACCGTCACCTAGGCTTGTGTTCAGGTCGACATAGCTCAACTAGTGTTCAGGTCAACTTAGCTTGACTAGTGTTCAGGCCAACTCGCCTTGTCTTGGGTTTAGGCTGACTCTTGACTTGGGCCCAGACAAACTCGATTCGATCTAGCTCTGGGACAACTCGGCTCAACCTATGTTCAGACTGACTCGGCTTTACTTGGGTTTGAGCCAACTCGGTTGGCTTAGCTTGGGCCCGTGTCGACTCAACTTGGATTCGAGTCGGATCAGCTCGACCTGGGTTTGGGTTGACTCGGCACGACCTGGATTTTGGTTGACTCGACCCGACCTAGGCGCAGGCCGACTCGACTTGACCTGGGTTGCGGTCAAATTGACTCGACCTTGGTCTAAGTAGACTCAAATCGACTTGGGCCTAGGTCGGGTCGGTTCAGCTCGACTTGGTTCCGGGTTGAGTTAACTTGACTTGGTCTAGGGCAAATGCGGCTCGACTTGGGCCTAACTTGACCTGGTCAAGATTGGGCTAGGCTCGATCTAATCTTGATCGGACTAGGACTGAATTCAGCCTAGCCCTACTTTGTCGAAAGTGAGTCGGCGTCGACTCAAATTAACATGAACCCATCCCAACTCGACTGAATGTGGACTCGTCTCAACCTGGTTCGTGCTGAATCGGCTCAACCTTGGTTTGGGCCAAGTGGAATTGATTTGGGTCAGGTTGACTTGACTCGATCTAACCTAGGCTCGCAGTCTTGGCTTGACTATGACTCGACTCGACCTTGCATGAGCCTGACTGAGTGCTACCTTACTTGGGTCTAGCCCAACCTAAAATTTCATAACTCGAAATGACTTAACTGCACCTTGATTTTTTATTTTCAAAATCCAAAAGATTACCAATCTATATCCAATTCAAACCCAATTAATTGGATTGGACTTAAAATCCCAAAGTATAGATTTGGATTTGAGATAAATCCATTTAAATAGACTTAAAATAATATAAACTTTGATCATTTTGGATTGAATTTGATAATTTGGAGTTTTTTCACATCCTTAGAGTTAAATCTAGAACGGTTCTTTTACAACCATCTTATTAGGTATCCTCTGGTTGTGCTGATGAATAATATCCTTTGTGGAATTTGCCTGACCACCTATAATAGGGTTTCCCTTCTCATCTCCTTAAGGATTTACAATCACATTTTCTATTTTAAATATATAATATAGACAAATTTATTTATTAAATATAAAATATAAACATATTTATTTTATTTTATTATAATGTCTACACAAAATTTCAACTGAAACATGCTTAGGCTCACCCATTTTTTAATAAAACATTCTTGAGCAAAATTAAATATAAAAGATCGCATCTTCAGTCAAGCCAAAAGCAAGACTCATAAGTGAAATATATGATGAGATAAAAAACAAGGAAGCTATTCTGTCTGCCAAATATTTGCATACCTCTTGTTCTAAGCGTTCAGAAACTGTCTTCTTGGAAGATAAGGAAGAACTTTTTCCCTTGTCCTCATCAACCTTTCAACAGAAGGTAATAAGACAGTATGTTTAGACATTAATGTATAGCATACGCTCTATAATAGATGATACATCAGCAAGCTTGGTGCTTGTCCAAATCAGAACATTGGAATGTACATTTACAGAGCACAAAGGAAGACCTTAAGGTGGGTAACTGCATAGAGTAAATAATAACCTTATTTGGAGGAATGATATAAGAAACCCGATGTGACACAGGATGCTTTTCTGGACTTTTACCATCTTGTTGACCAGCAAATGATAGTTTACCATATGATATTGATCCCACCAACACAGATCCTTGTAGAGAGTTCTGTCAAAATAATACTACAAATATTATTAAATTTTAACAATACTCCAACAGAGATACACAAAAGGTTAAGCGAGGAGAACAATATACCTTGGGAAGTATGTCTTTTGATAGAGCACCAAGATAAAATCCTTCTTTTATACTATCAATAAGCAAACATCAGTACCACCACTTAATTTAACATTTAAACCTTAAGGAGCTAGGTAGGGACTATAAACCAGTTACATACCCTGGAACTAACGTTGAGGACTTAAAGGAACCATCTCCCATCATTGGTCCATCAGGTTCAGAGAAAAAGCATAGCCGAATGATGTCCTGATAACAAAGACATACATAAATGGTAATTAAAAAAAATATAGAAGGAATCAAATAAGTGGGCAGAGCTTTGATGATGTATACAAATTTTATATCTTCCGAAGCATTCCTAGAAATGTATGTTAATCATGACATCACATTAAGACTTTCGAGAAAAAAAAAATTAAGAACAACTGACCAAATAAGAAGCTTAATTCTAATTCTCTGTATTTGAATTTGTTCCAACGAGATGTCTCCGAGGATCCCTCACTAGAGCATTTAAGTATCAGTCTCTCTTTTCAGAATTCAAAGTCTATTCACGGAATAATGTTACAATCCGTTATGCCGCATAATAAGGATGAGTATGTTACTCTCCAATCATCAACGTTTTGTTATTAACTTATAGAAAATATGTTAGGGTAAGACATCTCATAGTGGGTGTTTACCAATTTTTTTCACATGTCTTAACAAATCGACCCAACAAATCGACCCATGCATCCAAATAGAAGCTAAAAAATTATAAATAAAATCGCAAACATGTCATGGAAGATAGGAATAGGAAAATTGTAGCAGGCATATTGTGTTTCCAATTTTTTACATTATTTAGTTGCAGCAAAAAGGAAATAAAAAAATGAGTAACTAACTAATCCAACACCTCTAGTTGCTAATATTCTGACCCAGAAATTTCTGCCTCCATAGTTCCTACGGGGCTTAGCTCCCCTCCTTATACAACAACAATGAGTAAATTCTTAGAAATTCTACCAAGCAGTGTCACTCCTTTTTTAATAGCTGGCACAGGAGTGGCCTTAGAGTCTCCCACATTCCAAAAAATCATCTGAGGCACGACATCACCAAACCCTTTCTCTCCAAACTTCCTAGTGATTGCTTGGTGATAAGTATCAATTTTTAGTACATTTCACTTGAGAAATTCTGCTACTTTTGGTACTAATTTTGGTTGAATTAGCAAAGTACCCCCTGACTTTGAGTATTTGGGTTTCAGTTACAAGTTCTTGAATCCTGTGACGAATGAACTCAATTGATCCCAGAAATGTGCACAAACTGCAGATTTAAAGAATGAAGGAAAGATACAGAACCTTGCTGAAGTTGATAGCTCAAGCAAGCAGAAGTCACTCAAGCAAGAATGATCCAGAAAGGATGCTTTAATTTTTGAAAGATTGCTCAAGCGAACCTGGTCTAGCTTAAGCTAAAATTTATTAACGTTATTAAAATAGAAAAATAGGTATAGGATTAATTCCTTTGTGTGTAAATACACATAAAGGGATGTTTATTTATAGATGATAAAAATAACAGAAATAGTAACAAAATAACAGAGAACATAAGCTAAGCCCGTTATATTTAACAAACGTGTTAACCTAGAACACGTCACAGTATTAATGTGAGAGATATTCCTAGGAAAAGGTGGTGGCTGCAGTAACGGTCCTGGGCAAAGAAAAATGATAGAATCTTCTTGGGGGAAGAAAAGTTTGTGCTCTAATTGCTACCATTAGTAGCTAAATTTCATATTTCTTGGGATTGAATGTAATTTATCAAACTTGGATGTATTCTCTATTATATATATATATATGATACATTGTCTACTTGTTGTTGGTGGTTTCATTTTATGTTTAATGTTGGTTTCTCTTTATTCAATATACTCTTGAACTGGAATCTTGGATTTGACTGGAAAGTATTTTCAAGAATCTGACTTAAACGAAAATGCTCAATACTGTGTGATGCCAGGAATGGATCTCACTGCATTGACTGTGTTTTGCATTGACTGTGTTTTACAACTGTTCTTAAGGTTGGTTAAATTGCTAGATAGTTGGGGAATCAGGATTTAGCAAGTTAGTTTTTGAATTTCATGCGTGAGGAATCAACTTGAATGGCTTTTATTTGTGTAGAAACAATAAGTAGTCTCACGTATTATAAATATGTCATAGCCCAGAATACGAAAGAACAAGATAAATGAAGTTCAATCCCAAGTTATCTTACTGCATTTTGAATCGACTCGAACATATTTATTTTAACTGTTCCAAACAACATAAATTTCCAAAACTCTTTCGCTTAACAAGCTTTGCTCACTTGAAGTTTAAAAGATATTGTTCCTCGTGAGTTCGAGAATCTTACTTCACACATTATATTACTTTTAACTTGGTACACTTGTCGGAAAAATCAGTCAACACTTGGTAGTCTGTCTCCCAAGGTTTTCTTGAGACTTTATCAAACTCCATGTCACTTAACACAACAACCTCTTTATCGTCAGATCCAGTCATTCCCGTACACAGCCAACTCCAACATGAGATTAAACACCTTCTGAAAATCAATGTTCATCCCTCAATTCATTTCCCTCACAAACTCAGTCTTGGACTTGAGATCATCCCCTTCAATCAAATGAAGTTGAGGATCAGCAGAGAAAGTCACAACCTTCCCCTTCCAAGGCTCCTCACACAACTCAGACACCAACAATCTCACTGCCACACACACTGCCATGAACACCCCATCCATACTCCCTAAGACATCATACAGTCAAACAATTCTTCATCTTCCCTATTTTCACCAAATCATCTACCACCCTCTTCCACTACAACTCAGCCACATCCCCACCATCCTCATCATTCAATGATCTTATGATCTCATGGGGAGCAAAGCACCAACAGCAACACCACATCCTCCAAGTAAGCTTCAAACCTCTCCTTACCATGCTTCAAAAACTTCTCTTTATAAAATTTCATAGCCATAGAATCAACCCTGTTATAAGGAATCAAATCCCAACAATTGGTCCCAATAAACACATTAGGAAACTCCAACACCTTCCTTAAAGGCACCAACACCTCCTTTATTAATTGATTGTGAACCCTATAAGCATAATGCACCTCCTCAACCCCCTCATACTCATTATAATCCTTATGAGGAAAACCCCTCTTTGCAATAGTTTCACGGCAAGATTGAATTTTGTCACCGACCCAGATTTTAAGAACTCAAGTTCCTTCCTCAAACACTAGAAAATAACCAGAGACACAATCTTGAAGGAATTCGAAATCTGGGTCGCTCTTATAATGATCAACGGGCTTGTTTGTCAATGCCACCCTTTTCTCTTGTTTGGAAACATGTGCAATTTCTTTCTTTGAAGACTTGGTTTTGTCTTTCGCAATGTCAACGTTTTAGTCCATAGCCTTTGTTTTCCCTTTCTACTTCTTCTGAGGCTTAGGTCTTTTGCTCCTATTTTCCCGACGTTTCTGAATTTCATAGGCTTCACAACCTTTTAGAAGAAGGTAAAGGATTTCGGGAGGTCCTTTAAGTATCCAAAGTCAGCGAGGGAGGGAAGGTTGTTGAAAATCCCACATCGACTAATGATATGGTCAAATTATAATATATACTATAATATGTTGCAAACTTCACCTTACTAAGCCAATTTTGTGAAGTTAAGCATAAACTCACTTTCTAAGAGTCATTCAAAGTCTATCGTAGTCAAGTTTGTTAGACCTATTGTGTCACCCACTATGAGTTTCTCCCTAATTTTGGGCTCAAGATAGCCAATTCTCAATGTCAGGGACTGTGTTGGAAATCCCACATTAACTGTAGACATGACCAAATTATAGTACATAAATGGATGTAAACCTCACCTTATAAGCCAATTTTATAGGATTGAGTTAGACTTAAATTCACTTTCTTAAGATGGTATAAGAGGTTTTCAATGACTTATCCTAATTGGATTTATCGTGTCACCCATTGTTGGGTCCCCCTTTATTCCTATGTTCAATGTCCTCCACGTGAACACTTGATGTCTTTAAAGTGAAGAGGTGTATTGGAGATCTCATATCGACTAGTGATATAGTCAAATTATAATATATATATATATATATATAGGTTAGCAACAAGGATTTCCGAAAGGTGGTGGTGAAGCCAAATCGCAATGTCATGAAAGTTCTGCCGGTTAGACTTGTCGGTGCCACAAATGCCACGAAAGTTGCAAAAAGGTTTTAGGGCAGTTAAGGGATTGTGGGCCCACGCAAGTTTGAGTCTTTGGAGGAGGGTCTCTGGTGGGATGTTGAGAATCACTTGGAAGAAGAGGTCTAGACAAGGGTTTCCAATGGAGAAATTTTGGAGATAAATTTTCAGTTGGGATCATGTTTTGGGGCTGATTCATACTGTGTTAAAGTTGAACACCATTTGGTCCATTAAGAGGTCACTTGGAGGGTCGGGACTAGGGTTGTCCTGGTTAGGGTTTGGGGTTGTAGAGTTCAAGTGGACCTATAAGGTTGGGGGTGCCCATTGTTTTGTGTTGAGGATGATAACGGATGATGTGAATTTAGAATTCTTGTGTATGAGTGTATGCATTGTTGCAAAAGAATTAGAATTGATGAAATGTTTAGGTTTTGATGAGGTTGATGAAAGGTTTAAGGAAATAACAAACTCATCCATAGAATTGAATGAATGGTGTAGGTTTTGACGAGATTGATTGGTTCAAGGAAATAACTCATCTTATTACCTGGGAAGAATATAAATATACTTTGAATTTTGACAAGAAAAAATGAGTGATACTCGAATGGTACAGTGAGGGGTTCATGGATACCTCTCGCCAGAATAGAATTCATGTTGCAATTCTTCTACTGCAACTTTGTATTAGCTTATGGTGGGAAAAAACTTAATCTCGTATTTCATCAGCTTTACGGGGGAGCTTTAGGAAAACCATTGGAAAAACTTACAATCATATAATGACTAATGAGACTGTTGCTAAAGCAAAAGATACGAGAGATAGATAAAGTCATTAGAAATTTGATGTACTACCTTCTCTTCTAAATTCCGCTGGATGAATAACACCAGCTGCTTCATCTTTTCCAAAATCTGCACATTGTCATGCCTGAAACAATAATTATATTGAGTATTCTTAAAATTTGTGCTTAGGACCTAAACTGACCCAGTAAAACCAACTTATAAGGTGAATATTGTCCAAACTTCACAAGTTCTCTTTAAGTCATGTCATCTAGTGAATGTAAGACTAAACTACTACCCTTGAGGCCGCAATTAAGACAACCCCCAAAGAGGCCACAACAAATGCAGGCTAGAGGTTTCCTCAATAAGGCGGTTTTCCAACAAGTATACAGGACCATGTTTGATGCAACTCTCATTATCAATATTTTTAAACCCTAAAAATATTACACTTGTAATAAATACTCCATCTTTCTTTTGCAAACATTAACAACTAAACCTTCAAGTCCTTAGAAAACAGCACAACTGGACTATTCAAAGTTTATTATGCCAACTAAATATCAAACACCATAAGAAACAAATATAATCGGTCATCCCGTATATGTGCTAAGAAAGAGTTGTACCTCAAATACAGTTGTAAATTGTATTCTCCCTTGGGAAGTTTTGTAGAGCTCGGATAGGCATCTCCACTTGAATATACTTTCTATAATCAAAATTGATGAATATGAAATAAATTACAAGAAGCTTTCTATTCGAACATATTTGGGCATGTTGTAAATATGACATGGGATATTCAACATGTGTCATTTATATTTCCCTGTAAATGCTAGTTTAGAACTAGTATAATGTAATTTTGTACACAATTGATAAAAAAATAATTTAGTTTCTTAACCCATTTTCAAATTTGTATATAGCTACCACTCAATCTTGAAGGACTCTACTTCCACACTTCAACCTTAGATGTAATTCTTAACTGTGTTTTTATTTATCTATAAAATGTTCTACATTAAAATTAAAAGGTAAAAAAAAAAAAATATTAGTTCAAACCGCTTTTGTAAACCCTTTTTTTACTGGATTTGGATTAGTTTGACCGGTCTTTAAATGAGTCAATTGCCTAAAATTAAATTACAAGTTTTAAGTTAGAGAATATTCGTCTGACATGGGATATTAAACGTGTTATTTGTGTATCATGTGTATAGAGAATATTTTAATGCAATTTTGTTTCCATTTTTATTTCCAGTACTCATGATAACAAGATTATTTCCCTGTAACTACTAGATCAACACTAGTATATACTAAGAAAATAATATACAATTTTTCAGTTCTTTTTTCAAGCCTTGCTATCCACATGCCTCAGAATAGTATAAAAAATGATAAACCATTCCCCCTTCCCTCAAACTTTAATCTTTAAAAGCAAAATGGAAATTAAATATCAGAATGAATATACCATGTTTGAATCGGAAATGATGTAAAATTGGGACTCAAATTTAGTATCATATATCCGATCATTTAGAAATGGTATTTGAGGTTTTATTTCAGCTCCATCTTCCAATTTGATCTTGTACCTGAGATCAATATACTGAGAATTAAACATTGCAAAGATAAATTGCACACAAACGAATTTATAACTACACACGTTAACGTCAATGCTAGTATCTGCTTTCCAGAGTGGAGTTTGTCACGATCACTTGAAAGTGAACTAATCATAGCATCTATTGGTCGATAGGGGACCCTTATCTGCATTTTTTTAACATAAATAAGGACAATAAGTTAAAAACTCATTACTGTCCCACATCACAAGCATAAAGGAATAGCACAAAAAGAAGTTGATTTTACGATATAACCTTATTTAGAATTCCTACAGGTGCAAGTTTCTCAGATGCCAGTAGCGCTTCAGCCTCAATTCTGATTGGTGCTTCACTCCCATCAAGTAGAATTTCCTCTTGATTGACTTTTATACCATGAAACATAACCTGAAATTTTATATAACTAAGCAAGATTGTATCTTCAATGAAAAATCAATGGAATTTCCCATTCAATTCTTTGACCAGAAGTTATGAGAAAAATTACAGTCACAAAAAAACAAGACACCCTTTAGTCACAAAAGGTGCTGAACTTGAAGGAGTGTTTATTCCTTCATAACATATGACTGTATACAACCATAAACACATATATTTCCACATCTAAATTCTAACACAAACAATTTCTTTAAATATGAATTACAAAGACAGTTCATCTGTATGCTTTATAAGGACATGCTTCATTTTTCCTCTAATTAATAAAATTCTAGTTAAACTACATAAGCCAAAGAAAATGGGGAAAATTTGAAAACCATAAACATCATTGGGTTCAAAATGATGGAAAATTATGCCCTGCTTGAAAATTAATTAATGCACTGGGTCATCAGTACTTTTCATACAACCATTCATATCAAAGAAGTACGGTTTTTTATAGTGGTTACTGACTGCGCAGACCATTGTCCCTCTAACTCCCTTTGGACAGTGGGAGTCATTTATAATTAATTTAGGCATTTATTGTCTGTCTTTGGCCATGTTATTTTCGGTAATTATTAATCTAAGGGACATAACTAACCATCTTGGATTTCAATCGAGATTAAATTTCAGTTCACAATGCCAATTAAATCCCAGTCAGTTTGATGCCATCTGTTACCATGGGAGATTTCTTTAGGCTTATTAATGTGGATTACAAATAGTAGGTCACTATCTGATTGAAGAAGAATGCTTTGGGAGGTGGTTGTTTTGTTGGCATCTCTTCAGATTTTCAGTGTTCTGAGCGCTCGGGTACTTCAAGAATCTCCTTGTTATGCACAAAGGGATTAGAGAGCTCTCTTGTATGAGAAGAATTATTTTTAGCATCTTCTCTTGTTTATGGTGGAAGTAAATTTCTTCTTATTATCCAAAAAAAAAAAAAAAACTGAAATCTCCTCCACATTTAGTGCCACACACAGCAAAAAGCTCTTGGTAGCCATTATCAAATTAATAAGATGGTGTAATAAAGGAGTTAGAAAAATTTTCCAAGACCACCAACTGAATGAATGGGAAACAATCATTACGTGGTTTGACCAATTAAAAAAAAAAAAAGAGATATAATCTTTTTGAGATAAAAAGTTACCCACATATCTGTGAGCCCAAAAGAACATCATTGTATAAACATGAATCCTGTTACCTCAAGATCCACCCTGGCGGTCTCATGACTGCCAATGCCGCTTGACCAAAACTGAGCTATGACTAGTTCCAATGTCTGACCACCTACTACCCTAAAGGTGAAGCTTTTGGTAGCAGGCGAAGAAAAAGTTATGACATTCCTCCGTGCTAAAGGTCTTCGCAATGGACATATCTATACATAGTGAGCACGTCAAAAGAAGTTCCATACTTAATCTTCAATAGTTTCAAACAGCAGATTGTACCTGAACTGTGTGCACAAAAAATCTTCGCACTGTATCAAAATTTGATGCATTCATAGTTGCTTCAACCCAAGATGCACCATTTGGCACTTCTATATACTTCCTCTCAACATGGCCTAGTGAAGCAAAAAAATTAAGTATTGGTTTTAGGACTAAGGAATATAAACTAGACCAAAACTGCAAAAGCAATACGAAAAATGATTTAAATGCACATAGATTTCTGGAAACATTTTCATTCTAAAGGTAAAAGAGCACCTGGCAGGAATAACATATTTGAAAATGAAACTAGAGGATGTCTTTCAGTTACAGCCATGGGCTTGGTTACAGTAATTGGAATTCTGAAAATAGGACCGCGCCATGGTGCTTTGTAGTCAATACCATAAAGCTCATAGTAATGCAGACCCTCATTTAAATTGGTAGGATCCACAATTATGCTGAAAAAATAATATAATTCGTATGTCATCAAGAAAACAAAACAAAAAATTAGCAACTCTGTTATATAGTACATGTCTTGGTTTATGTGCATGTTTCTGTTACTAGTTACTGTTCATTCACTTCATTGTAATTTAGAATGTTCCTAACTTAGTCAATCAGCTGCTGTTCTGATAGAATATCTGTTAGTAGTGCCGCAACTGTAAGATATTTAGAAGCTTGCTGAACAAGCTTAAATCCTTAACAAATGGGAATCAGAAACCTCCAGCAAATCTCATAATAGATTATCAGTTTTATTTCTCTTACTTTACAGTTGAAATAAATGAAGAAAAGAAACATGACAATTGATAGGAAAAGTATATTTTAGCAGAAAAGCTTAAGAATGATGGATGTGAAAGATTAGAGATTATGGTATAACAAGTTCAATAAAAATAAGATGGGATAATGTATATTCGTCATGGAGGCCTTTTTTCTCACATAACAGCTACCTGGTTTTGTCGCTATAAATGGGAAGTTCATGTTACCCAGAACCTGTTTGGACGAGCTTCTTTAAAAGCGCTATTAGGAGAGAAAAATATATGAAGAAAAAAATGAAACTCTCTATAAATTAAAATTAAAATTAGCTTATGTACAAATAAAAGAAAAAATATTGGAGGAACTACATGAGAGAACTTTTACAAATTAGTTCGTAATTTAAACTTACAGAGAAAAATTTTTTTTTTTCTTCATATTTTTCTCCCCTAAATTCAATTTTTCAGTTGCTCATTCATTCTCAGATATCTATGAGTCATACATTAATGTAATTTCATTCCTAAATCAGAAATTTTCAATAAACATCACATTTTGCCCAATTGAAAAACTAAACATAAACTGAGAATGAAAGGGTATGATATAGCTTACTAACTTGAAGGTACGGCCATTATGAGTGAGCAGTAGATACTCGGGGGCTTTCACAACTGTCGAATCTGATGAGTGTAACTCTATGAACTCCTCAAACATAGCCAATTCCTCAAGCTTGTTGGCATCTTCATGAAATTTTGGATCAACTTGCACCGTCCACTGTCAATAAGTGCAACACATTATAAACAAATTACCCCTTCAGAGCACAAAAGAACTACATTATACATCACTTTTCTGTTAATTGATAACAAATGCAACAACAACAAAGGTCTTATCCCACTAGATGAGGAGATTTAGATAGACATAGATTTGATAACACACGTGAAATATGCAATTAGAAATCTCAAAGCACAATTACCAGCACAAGAAAAAAATGCAAGACTAGTCACTTTTGTAACGCCCCTCCAACAATTTCTTAACAAAATATCTGCAAACACTACATTTTTTCTTTTATTGTGCCCTATAAGCAAGGTAAAAAAAACTCCAATAGTTCTTTGCCAGCATGAAAATTAGGTACATCCAACTATCAGTAATTGGTTATTTGTTTTATTACAAACCTATCTTTATTCCATTCTAACCTAAATGTAAATGTAAGAATGGTCTTACCTCCATAGGTTGTCGGCAATCATTAGCCTCCCTCAAGTAGATGCCCCGTGACCAAGGCTCTGCCATCAGCAATCATATAAAGTTAATTTTGACATTTAAAGTATGCTCTTGCGAGTAAATCATCATCAATTTACTTTATTTTTTATTTTTCTCACTCCAATAGTGATTAAGCACTACTAACACTGTAATTTGTCAGTTTCATTCAATTACTAAAACATGATTAATACAGCACTTCCGCAAAGGTGTAAGACATTTTGTCCTCTGTACAAGTCACTGCTGGAAATGCGTAGCCATGCAAAATTTATTGAGCATGCTTGGTTATGCCAGTTTCTTTTTGGCCCATTATTCTATTTCTTTGAATTAGATTGACATGAGTTCTGCACCTGAATTATGATATGAATTTTAATTTGTTAACAATATAGAAGCAAACTAGACCTAACTGTGATCAACAAAGAACTGCAGGTAATATACGGATTAAGAAAATGTTTTGATCATGCATCAAATAATTAGGGGATTGCAGAAACTAATCAACCAAATAGTCAATTGGATAATGTAACATGCCCAAAAGCTGAAGTAGGCATATGAGTCGTCATATAATCGAGATATTTACATCTAGAGATCTTTTATGAAATATCCATTGATTACAACAGTAGCTTGGTCTTTTTGTTTACGAGACATTATTCTTGAGATAACACTTGCAGTGACACCAATCACACCTTTATATGGGCAGTAATGTCCCCACAGCACCCACACAAATTTAAACTTTATAGGCGTGATGACGCATACTAAGTGGTGTCGGTTGATGATCTCCTACTACAGGTTCAGTGCAACATTTGGAAATGATACAGTTACAAAATAGTATTACTGGGAATTAATTGTTTTTGTTAATCATACCAATGGTGCAACTATATTAATCTTAGGGTAAATGATGAGATTTACGGCCCTTTCAGCACAGTAAGAGACTTTCCAACGTTTTTCTCCTTTGTGCCCCATTACAAATACTGCACATGCTTCATATTTTACACGTTACAACAAGAACAAATATCAGAATGTCAGCAACCTCATAATTGTATATGACTAAACGCATAATAGAAAGTCAAAAGATACCAATTTCCTGCCTCATATTTCTTAGAAAGAGGAGGAAAAGGAGTAAACTCACTTGTTTTTCCAGATTTCTTGACCATTATTTGGTACCGAACACTTGGAATATTTTGAGACTGCTTTATATATTCATAACACCTGACATCGATTATTTTATTTAAGTCAATAACAAATCTTACATAAATAATATTTACTAAAACTTCCATGAAAACAAGGACTTGTAAAAATATCATACTTGTCAACTTGCATAAGCCCTTGTCCAGTGGACAACTTATCCTCAGGCAAACCACCTATGGGAATAGATGTATTTTCAAGAGCCTTCCTCACACTATATGGACTCACAGGAATTCCCTCAGCCTGCATGTGGAATATACACATCATAAATTATCGATTTGTGTGCAAACTGCATAGTAAAACAAACTGAAACATACAGTCTGAATAAGAATCATGTCCAAGAACCTTCATTGCACTTATGAGCAATGCAATTCCACCACAGGCTGATGGTGATGCCATTGATGTCCCATTCATGAGCATACGTCGTTGAAGAGTCCATGTAGGAACAGGAGCAACTGCACAACCAGGAGCACTTACAGAGACACCAAGATCTCCATCAGCTGTTGGCCCGCGGCTAGACCTATAAATATTTCCATAAATCATGCAATGAAAATGATGCAAACCCAGAAGCCATGTAAAAGATAAAAGGATATACGAAGCAATCCAATTTTAAATTCACATAGAATAAAACATACCATGTGTATTCAAGCCCATCGGAAGGGGGATCAACAACAGAATGAGCACCAGCAGCCATTGCAGGAGAAACATAAGCTCCAACACCTATAATATTTGAAGATGTACCACCAGGTGCTCCAACAGTGCTCAATGCTGGCCCACTATTACCAGCACTGCTCACAAATATCAGTCGATGTTTGTTTACTGCCTAGATATAAATCATCCACAACATCCATAGGTTAGAAAACAGTAAATAACAAAGGAAATATATAACTGGCCCAGTTAAAAAGGAAGTCTTAGAAGATACTTCATTCACAAGATCAACGAACCGTCCATAGTCTGGCAGTGAAGTAGGCTCACCATAACTCATATTGATAAGATCACATTTATGCTACAAAAGAAATGAGCCAAGGCACATCACTACAACATAATAATCCGTGTCAAACATTGAAAATTATAAAACAAAATTAGTTTTGTCAAACAAAAACACTAAAGACAGATATACATCAATCTGCATGATAGTCATGCAATGAAGAAAACAAAAATATTTGAACCACCTCCACAGCAGCTATCATTGCCCTAGTCAGACCAGTTCCAGTTTCCATTGAACCTAAGCGAGAGTCCCCAATTTTACAAGATATTATTTGTGCTCCAGGTGCAACTCCATTCAACAAAGGTTCCTACCAACAATACTTCATATTATAATGTTTAATGCTTTCCATAGGACTTGCAATATATGGATAAAACTATATCTGTACCTCTGGGTGGAATGCAGCAGCTATACCAGCAACATGGGTGCCATGAGGGGAGCTATCTGTTACCATACTTAAGACATTTCCATCATTATAGACATTCACAACATATGTACAAGCATCTAATTTGCTGAAGATACCATACTTCTTCTCAGTCCTGAAAAGTAGGCAGTAGTAGTCATTATTCAAATCATTTTAACTTTTAATACCTACCATTCTAATTTGAACTAAAATGTCAATTGCTTCTATAACTAAACCGCATTCATTTGTACAGTGCCAATTGACTACTTACTTCAGAAACATCCATCAAGTATCAACAACTGCAATAAAATGGGAGGAACCACTGCATTTTTCCTTCTTAATCGTCAGGTTACTTATTTTCTGGAAATAATAATTTTCTTTATTTTAAATTTTCCCAGAATTATTTGTGATCTAGAGATGAAAATGTGAGGTGCTTTGGAACAGCACCTATTGAAGAGGCGATTGACAGAAATAAGAACTTGGGATTGAAGTGTGGGTCGGTCATGTGAGAAGGCCAACAGCTGCTCCAGTGACAAAACTCACAGAAGTAAATCAAATTGATTGTAGTCTATTTAAATGAGACTTGATGAAGATCTCATAAAACATTAGGAGAAACTAATAATAAACCACATTACAGAAATGGTTACCAAAACATAATAAAATTAAGTTAAAAATTAGTTTTGATAGAAACCAATGGCACATTGTTCAAGTAGCTGTATAGCGTATTAAGGTGTGGTTGTTATTCTTGTTAGATTATTGTTCACTGATACATAAATTTGCAAGACACCTCAGAATCCATTTAAAGAAAATAAACAGAGCTGCTGCGCCCAGAATGTCATAAAAAACAGTTCAAAATATTATGTAATGTGTACATTAAAAAAAAAAGTTCAATTGTCTCAGAAGCAAGAAATGAGTTTAAAGATAACAAAAGAATTCCATGTATACCATGCAAGTCCGGCTCAACATTTATTGAGCTTCAGAAGATACTTTTAGTCCTTTAAAACTATAAATCAATGGAAGACTTGACAATCATTTAAAATTTTCCTTTTAAAACATGTACATCATTATGCAATAGATATACCCTTTACAATCCTGCTAAGTTGTTTTGAAGTGAAAGCAATGCAAAAAGAAAACAAAATTCATAAATAATTGAAAGGGCAACACACTTTATTTTCAATGCAAAGAAAAAGAGTAGAAAGGGGGCAGGGGAACAAAGAGTCACATCATGAGTTCATGACAAACAGAATGAGCTTTAATTAACTTGTAATGTGTAATTATACAGGACATGGGCCTTAAGCAATAAATTCATTGACAAAAATGAGTATCTACCAATTTCACAATACTTTTGTGCACGAAAACAATCAACTGAGATTAAAACTTCAGGTAAATAACATCAGCAACCAAATGTACCTGTAATTAGTTAAGGGTACAAAGTTAGCAAGTTTCCCACAGTCTGGATCATCCTCAAGACTCTGTGTGTCAATTGCAACCCTCCAAACCTCTCCATCATACCAGACAACAGCATCTATTGCAGGCCCTTTATCATCATAAATCTAAAACATATAACAGCATTGCCTTTTTGGTAAGAAAACTAAACTGACTAAATCATGAACAAGGTAAGTAAAAGGCAAAACACAAGTATAGAAGAACTTTTCAACGAGATGGAGATAAAGAATAAAGTGTGTTTTTGTGAAGAATGCAGAGCTTCCAACATTGTCTCACGTAGCAACAAATGTTTTCTAAAAATATTATCATTGCTACTAGCTAGATATGAGCATCACTAACAGCAGTGGAGAAACTATTGAAAAGTCATCTTAACTGTGGTCTCCCTTGAGAGGGTGGAGGAGTAGTCTCACATTGACTAATAAAATATGATCAATGTAATCCTTATAGGGCTTGAGAAATCCTCATCATACAAGCCATTTTGTTAGGTAAAGCCAAGTCCAAAGTCCAAATGTAAGATGCCACACATCAGGCCTATAACTCTAGACACGAGGGAGTGTGCTAGAACACCTTACTTGCAATCACCGCTAGTCAGCTTTTGCAACATCTTTGAGGGCTACCTTAGTTGCAACTCGAGGAAGTGCCTTTAGGCTCACACGCTGACTAGAAATATGAACAATGTAGTCAAGTTCTTATATGGCTTGCTGTTAGGAACCAAGGAATTACACACAACGAAAATAGCAAAGAAAATCCAACAAACAAAGAATCTCACTTCTCTATGAATGTTTTTAGTGAATTCTCAAACAAACAAATACTGAATTGCAACTCAGGATCCCAAAGGAAGCACTCTTCCTTTCACACAGGATCAAAGTCTATCACAGTACACAAATCAAAAGTCAAAAGTCCCCTTTACAACTAATGCTTGGTCTTTATATAGACCAACCTGCATCCAATACTCACTAACCAATGTTAACAACCATAACTGTCCTAGCCAAACAACCTAAACTGTCTTTCATTATTTTATTTTCTTCTATAGTAAACCTTCCATCCCTTTTCTTGATTGGATCAGCCCAATCTGTACACTGCACAGTCCTCACCTTACAAACCATGGGTTGAGCAACCTTCAGCTCTATGAACCATCATAAACTTATCGATCTTACAAAGGATAAAGTGGTCCATGGTTCCCCGAAGGTGTAAAATTGAGAGAACCTTTTAAATATAGCACATGCAGCTCATGTAAATATTGGTTTTAGCACATGTTAGTATCTGTATAATTTGATTAAGAATAGCATTTATTAGGGGTATCTTTGCACATCTACTGCAGTCAATAAAAATATGTGGGTGGGGTCAACATTTGGCATACAATAACAAAACCTAAAACAACCATAGACCTTAATAAGTAACCACATAACAACAGCAAAACCGTGAATAAAAAAAGAGAGAGAACGTTAGTTCTGTTAAATTTAGAGTGTATGTTAGCAACTTGTCAAATTCAATTAAGTTCACATTGCTATTACGATGTAGGTTAGCTTCCCTTTAGCGCCCTTGTTACTTTATAATTTACTTGGTCATAATCACACTATAAAAAGAGATCAGTGTTCCGAGCATAACACAGAATCTCATCTAAACTTCTTCACAGCTTCTCAATTCCTCTCCATAACCATTATAAATGCCCCCATGAAGAAAGTCATAGATCAATACCCAAAGTGAAGGAAAGAAAACAACTGTATCCAATCAAAAGTTCAGGGTACAATAATACATCATTCACCACGAAAATGAAACCATATTACCTACAATATAACATATCAAACATCAAAAATATGTTCAGCAATACAGAGATTCAGAATGTCATATAACTAAATGGATATTGGAATAAAATACAGATTTCAAGGAGTGGAAAAGGCAGCAATATACAGAAAAACAGAAGTTCATAACAAGTTCAGCCCACCTCAGATTGCTTCCTCAGAAGATCAAGCTTATTCTGAAGGTCTTCACGAACCCTTTTAAGATTAGCTTCCTCCACCTTCTTGTGTTCCTAGAAAAGAAGATACATCAGATTCTAAGCTACAAGGAATAGAAAGATATAATGGAATGCAAAAAAGAATATTATAACAAGAGAAGGCTTTTTTCTGTTCACAAAGTTATAAGAAATATAAACTGATAACTAAAAGACAAAAGAAAGATTTCATCCTTTTACATGAGTGACTGAATGGAAATAATCACGCTTCCTACAATGCTAATGCAATAATTTCTTTCTCCCTTTTATTCTCTTCTACTTTTAAGGGTATGAAGCAATTTTTCTGTCGGTCACAGAAAGAGGAAACAAGAAAAAATGTAACAAACTGAAACGTAACAGAAAATGTACATCTGTCACCAAAAGGAAGGAGAGTACGCTTTGTATTTCCAAAAATCATATTCGTGTTATATGCATGCAAATAAAAAAGAGAAACAAGAAAGAAAATTATAAGAAAACAGGAAATTCATGTTAAAATATTAACACAGCGCTTGCAGCAGCTAACTTCTAAAATATTTAACGCCCAGCGCCTACTAAATAAAATGTTCAACTGTTATGAGTAGATCATACGTAGAATTGAAATACTGGCATATGTTAGAAGAATCAACCAAATTTTACAAAACCTGGTCAAAATCTGCAAGCTGCTTTACAGCCTTTGCAATTTCCTCCTGGTTTTTCTCATCCCACTTTTTCTTTCTTTCTTTCTGCCAATGATTAAATTAGTAGAAGAAATGGGGAAATTAAATCTATTAACCATAGGTGTTAAGTACAAATTGCAACTATAATAATATTTTTAAAATGTCCAATGCTACCTTCAAACGAGAAGTCAAATTTTCTGTAAAGAGCTCATAAACCAATTTATAACCCACATGCCAATCACCCGAGGGATTTTTCCATGCAGTATTGATGACCAAAGATGCCCCTGTACAGATTTTGCATGAAGGTTGAAACACAGAAAAGAACTTAATGTGGTTCATATTCTTTGACTAGGGAGTAGGGAGAAGGAAGAAAGAAAGCAACAGCAACGAATGATTACATATTATACATACTTTCACAGTAAAGAGCACAAAACAAAGCTAGAAAATAAAACATAATAGTTGAAGTAGGATTAAACTCATAACTTCGTCACTTCATTTAAGTATTAGAAATCAAGTATTCACAGCACATATTTATGATTTGACTTCGACCAACTACTTTAATTTATTAGTCATTCTTTTCACAATAAAAAAAACTAGAAGTGTGAAAAGCCCACGATTGTCACTTCACATTCAATCAAGAATTTAAAACAATGATAAAAGGCTAGCAGTCATCACAAACCATGCGTGTAAAGATCTGAAGTTTGTTGTTCCAAAATCTATGAAGACGCTACATAGTTGAAATAGTACAATATATAAAGCTAGGACTAACCGGAAGCCCCCAAAATACAACCATTCGCATCAGCCTTTACCACCTTTGAGGTATCAACGTCTCCGCTCCCAGTGCTGGAGGAGGAAAAAGTATCATTGCTTATCGGTAAATCAGTAATACAAAGCAGATAAAAGTTCAACGTCAAATAGCTATCTCTTACCAATCAAGAATATCGAGAATTTTTGGTTTCCCATCTGAGGTAACCTGTAATCCAGCTGCAGCCGGGTCCACCCCAGAATCTGCAAACATGCGGCTCTTACGATTAAACTAATTTATCATATGAACAAGTACATCATTTGACTATCAGAATACAAGACTAATAGATATTAGTCCATGAAAATTTTTGAAAGAAACAAATTAGATTAGATCAGCGCTATGCCTGTAACAGTACTACGTAAAATTGCATCTATGAAAAATTATAATCATGCAAGGTCAGTTATATTGAAGATTCTAATGAACTGCAATACTTTCCCCCGGACCCGCAATACCTCACCAAATTTTATTAATAAGAAAGCAAAGAAGTCATTGTAACTCCTCGGACAAGTCCCATGCAATTCAGCCTTAAAATAATTATCCAAACACTTATTTCTTTGTCTCCCAACAAAACTATCCCCTCAAAGTTCAAACTCAGCCCCAAAATGTTCTTCAACCAAAAACGCTGCCACCCAGTACTCAAATTAAAGCATGAACACCAACCCATGTCCAATTCCCACCACACGAACAAAAAAGGAGGACCTTTACGAAATGGGTACCCACCGAAGATAGCAATGAGAGCACCGCGGCCGTCGTAATGTGGGTGATCATGGAGGAAACGGTCAGCGCCAATCTCCGTCTTGGGCATGAGAGAAGCCAGGAAGGTCGACTCGTTCAGCTTGGAGTTGCGGAAAGAGGCACCGTTGTGGTTGTTGCAATCATCGCCGCCAGAGCGAGAAGTACAATGCATTGTGACTGCATTGGGTACAGCCCAATTGGTTCTTCTGAAGGAGGAACTGCGAGTGTGTTTCCTTCTGGTGCTGTTGAGCTTTGTCTTTGTTGTGGAGCGAAGAATGGTGGTGAGAGAGTGAGAAGAGAATGAGGGGAGTCTGAGTAAGAGTGTGTGTTGGCTATGCATAACGTGATGGTGGAGAGAGGGTGGCAGTGAATGAATTGAATGGTAATGGTGTTGGGCTGTGGTGTTCATGGGGTCATCTTAGATAGATAGGATGGGTATTATTAGAACAATATTTCAATAATTTTTCCATTTATAATTTCACAACATTTGCATTGAATATGATCATAATAGCTGCAGCAAAAGTTTAATTTTAATTTGAGAAGAATATTAAATTATTTTGGAAATTATATTCAACTTTTTTAAGTATTGATATATAGATACCAAAATATTATAGAAAAAATATGCGTTGAGATTGGATGACAACACTATCCGAATCTGAGGAAGAAATTGGGTTTTTGTTAACTAAGTTAAAAAATTTAAAAGGTTAATGCTGAAATTGGAGGGGTGTGTGCCAAAGGCTGAGTTGTGTATAAGGTTTGTGGAATCGAGGCAAAGAAGAGAGGGTCAAAGAAGAGAGGGTCAAAGTGTGGGTGGAGACGATGCTGACCGTTTTGAGGAAAGTAGAAGCAAGAAAGAGTGTTCAACGGAATTAGCTTGGTTTTTCATTATATTTGTTTATTTTTTCTATCATCTTTAATTTGGAATTTTGGGTTTTGGATAGGTATTGTTATATGGAGTTTCATGATCATGAAGGTGATCGAGGAAGTCGAAAGGGGTAAATGATTGCAATTATTATCAGCAAGCAATGGGATTAAGTTTTGGATTAGAGTTTTGTTTTCGAATTGAAAGATTGGGATTGAGATTGTGTTAAGAATTTTGATGATTTTGTCTGTAGTTCGCTGTGAATACACCTTGAAGCTCGACATAAGTTTTTCGACAATATCAACTTTATGGTGGATTCTAAAATCAACTACCACAAATTAATCAATAAATCTCAATCATTTAACCCTACAACGTAATTTCATTACTTGTCGATAAAAATCACAATCATTTACCCATTTTGACTTCGACTTACTCAATTGCATTGATGCTCATAAAACCACAAATAACGATACCACTCCAACTCCCAAAAATTCAAATAAAAATTCATAAGAAAAACAAACAAATATAATGAAAAGCTAACACCACAATGTATACCTAGTTGTACTCAGTCGACCACTCTCCCTCACTTCTACTTTCCTCAAAACGGCTCGCGTCGTCTCCACCCACACGTTGACCATTTCTTCTCTACACTACTAGATTCCACCAACCATAAGCACAACTCAATCTCTGACAGCGTCCGTTCAGTATTCAAACCGCAAATAAATCTCTCGCTTAACCCCTCGCCTCCCCATCCTCAATCAAATACACTCCCCCAAAGTTCAGAGTTAAACTTTTAAATTTTTGAACTTAGTTAACAAAAACCCAATTTTAGTTGGCATATGATTGTGATCCACGTACGGTTGTCAAAGCATATCTTTCCTTTCATTTATCTTTCTACCTATACTTGTGTTTCTTTATCAAGTCTTATCTAACATGATATTATATGATTCCATAATTTTTTTTGAATTATTAATATTGTTAATATTAATACTACTAGTAGCTAGTACTTCTTTACTGCTTTATATGTACTTTTAGTTCCAACAACAGTCAGATTGAATCAAATGGATCATGAATAGACTAATCTCACCATATTCTTTTACCTGTTCTTGCTCAGAATTATTTCTGTCTCATGCAAAAAGAATAGTTATATATACACACTAGTGTAGTCTTCTTGTATAACAAACATGTCATTAATTTATTCATCGTTCTTCTCTGTTTCTTTCTGTCTGCGTTTCTTTCTTTTCACTATAAAAATTTTTCTTCACCTTTTGCTGGGTATGAATAATTTTTCAATTAAAGACAGTCCCTGGGTATTGGATGGTGGCGTGGCTGAGAGAAAAATGGTGCAAACATAACTGTTAGTTACCAGAAAAGTCTTATAAAGCAATAAAGAATGCAATTAAGTGCAAATGCAAGAACATAACTCGCAATCAGCATCAGTATCTGTAGTTCAGCATCTTTCAGATAAGGTCAAGAACAGAGCGCCACAAGCACTGTGAAAACACCCATTATCTCATCAAACCCAACACAAAATAGAATCAGCCTGAAACTCCCATCCCAATCAAGAACTCATGGTAGCATTAGCCATTGAACTTTAACAAACCTTGGCTGCTTCTTGATTTTCTTTCTTCATTTCCCTGCTACTTCTTTTGATCTTTCTACAATCTTTCTTGCCTTTAGAACTTACAGGGTACCAGAAAGACTACAAATTTAACTTGCACACCGAGGTAAGCATGATCAGAGAAGCCTATGCCCAATCAAAGATGAACGTGTCTTTGGAAACCTTCGCAAAAGACTAAGACTTTCTAACATTCTAAAATCAAAATGTTAACTGAATGAAACGCAAAGAAATCATTGCTTCGTAGAAGAATTCTGAGAGAGAGATCGTCATTGTGCGAAGATGGAGAAATAGTTGTATGTGGCGAGTTATATTTATAACTAACGCTCCAGCGCCTACAGCTCATAGCATTGATTTTGCACATCCACTTTTCTCACTTCACAGAGTTAACATATTTTACAATTTCGTTTTTTATAATATTAAAAGTATATCAATTACAGTAACTAAATAATTTAAATTATAATAGCTATTGATTAATAAAACTTATATTAAACAGTTTATTAAGCATATCATTTCGTTTTAAAATTTCTTATTTTTATGATTCATTTTGTTGGTTAAATTTATATATTATTTTATTTCAAATATAATTAATAAAATTAATATATTTTAGAATTATACAAAATAAATTGCTTTTAGAAAAAGGGGAAACAAGTTTTCCAACTTCAAACAATATTGTATTTTAATTGTTTTTCACATCAGTCTCTTCTAAAAATTACCTAGTTTTTAGATGAGCAAATAACATGGAAAAGCATTGCTTGATTAATTTAAGCTATTTGGAATGTGATGATCATTAGTCTATTTGCTCAAGCATTTAAATGTGATTTCTCGCATTCACAAAGATATTAATTACAGCTTTTAGATATTATGTGATAGTCCATCAAATATATTATTAAATCTGAATTACAGAATTTAAAATAAATTTTTAGACTAATCCAAAAATGTATTTTAAATTGTATAATCTTGAAATCTCTAAATTCATGAATGTACTGTAAATTATACAATCTAAAAATATATCTAGAAATGGATTCTGGCACAAATACATTGGTGATCATATAATTGGTTGGATACATATTTCCAAATTCCATAATCCAAGCTGTTATATATTGAACCGAAACAATCATCTAATTACTTATTTCTCGAAGAAATTGTCTTCAAGTATGCCACAACAATCTCCACATAGTCGTGAGTTCATGCCATAAGTGAGGCTCTTGTTAAATTCCATCATTATTTAATTGTTGACAATTTTGTAATTAAGACAGATTAGCGCAATATTAAGGAATTAATAAAGTAGAAATTTTAAATTCTAAAAAAATCAAAGAGAGTTCCTAAATTTATAGTGACTTCGTAAGATTTTATTTTATACTTTAAGATTTTATTTTATACATCAAACCAAATATGAGTCTAAGTTCCACATTAAATAAAAATAAAAAAATTAAGTAATATATAAAAAAAATCCATAAATCTTAAAACTAATATATTTTTTTAGTTAAAAGTTGTTTCATTCATTTATATATGTTTTGGTCATTTTTTCTTCTTATGAGATCTTCCTATTATGCCTTTCAGATTCTATCATCAAGCACAACCACAACATGTTCCTATTTCCAGTTTTCTGCTAGCTTGGACAGAACCTCGTAAATGTTGGCTTAAAAAATAGCAGTTTTGCTGAAGAAAGATGTCGAAAGGAGTTGTATGAACAATGTGAGACTGAAAGTATGCGGTATTCCCAAATCCATAGTCTCAGAGTTTTTCTGAGTTTCTTTTGGCGACACCTCTTTAAAGCATTGAATAGCCGAACTAAAGCACTGAATAAGACATCAGAAATGCACCTCATTGCTTTGTATATGGAAATTGAAAGGCTTGGTATTCTATTTTTCCTGGTCTCAGTTTCGGTACAGTTCTTCTTTGCATCATGGTTTTGGTATGTCTCCTTTTAAAGCTTTTTTGGTAGGTTATGAAGTTCATTATAAGGATCTTGTTGTCCAAGAAGATTTGCTACAAGAAATGAGTTGTTACAACAATTGAAAGCAAATTTACTTAAGGCTATAAAGTCATAAATTGAGCATGCGTATTTTTGGTCCTATTATCGTCTTGGCACGCATAGGGATAGTAGCTTATAAGCTTCAGCTACCTGATAATGTCAAGATTCATCCTGTATTTCATATTTCTTTGTTGAAGAAGTTTAAAGGAACTCCCTCTCAGCCTTAGGTTCCATTGCCTCTTACTACAGATGAGTTGGGTCCAATTGCTCAACTGCTTAAAGTTTTAACTTATTGTAATATTATATGTGAAGTACCATTAGTCCTTAAAAAGCCATTTGGGAAGACTACGAGTATATTCCCAACTCTATCATCACTTCAACCTTTAACCTTAGAGGGAGAAGAATTACATCAAAATGCGACGCGAAAAATGTGGGAAAGTTGGTTGTGCAAGATGCCCACGTTGTGGATGATCGTGAGAAGACGGTCACAAGAAGAAGAACGACGACCCGTAAGACAAACATTGAAGGATTATGAACGATGAAAAGATAGCCTTGTGGTATGCAATTTTCCTCTGTATTCTCTTAAGCTGTCTCCATGGAGTTCTTCGTTCCTAATCTGAATCTTCTTATTCTATCAGGTTGCTATTGAAGAATCATGAACTTCCTTGTGTTATAAATAGTTGCATTTTATCTGTCTGATTCAATTACCGAGACATTCTGTTCTTATGGTTACAAATCTGATACTGTATTTGTTCATTTAATACCAAATATTATCAGTGTTTCAACTGCATACAATAAGGAAAAAAATAACAAAATCAAATTGATTTTATTGAGTAAACAAATATTTTTTGTATTGAATGGAAAATAATTAAAATCACTCAAACCACATTTTCTCTATTGTTTTCTTTATCACTTCCTATCAAGGAATTTTCTATCTGCCTAGCATTCACTATATGTGTATGATTTTCTACTCTTCTAAAAAACTGCATTTTAATTCTGTTTTAATGGACTATGAGGACTTCTATGTGAGAAATAGAGAATCTTGATGAAAAATGTTCAGTTTAATCTTCCAACTGACCTGCAACATTTCAAGTTGAGTCAGACAATGGAGCTTAAAAGCCACCTAGATATGCAAGAGAACTAATAGATAATTTTATACAAGAATTACCTGAGCTTAGGGTATAAGATTATGACAAGTTTCATCACATGGATATGCACAGTCTATTTCTTTGCTTACGGTTCTACTAAAATACCAATCACCAACCGCTTCTGCAATAGTCTGTAAAAGATAATCTACTTTAACCATTTCGCAGCAAAAGTTTGCAGTGCCAAAAGTTCAAAGGTTGAAACATCAAACAACAAAATACTACAATATTGACACCGTTCAAAGATCTTATACTGTTATCCTTTGTTTTGTAAACTCCTTCTCCATACACGTTAGATATGATTGATAATTAAAAGTCAGTTAATTTACTTTCTTGCAATATAAATGTTCGCGACAAACTTAAAAATCTACACTGTAAACAGGTTTATTCTTGTTTATTGTTATGCGACAATATCTCTCTGACAATGAGTAAGATCGGTACCTTTTTGTTTATTCTTGGAGAATCATCTCCAAACCATGTTTCCTGTAGTTCACTCTGGCAATGAGCAAAACATGAATTTATGAACAGCCCCCCTCTTCTTGAATTCAAACTGAATGGTTTCAAAGCTCCAAGCATGTCCAGCCTAAAACCTGAAAAGACGTGGATTAAAGGAAATCAGTTTTATTTACATCATGATGGAAGAGTTTTCAACATGTGCGAATATAATCATTCGCAAATACAAACATTTTTGTACTGTAAACACTAGAGACTTCTCAATACACAGAATTTCATAAACTGCTGAGAAAAAAAATTGAAATAGGAACCTTGCAATATATCAATTTGGTCTGCTGTACACGCACTCGGGTTCAGTTTGCACCGGTTCCAGTGTCCGTGCAAATCGGCAGAGGGTGGCACCAATATATGATGGAACTGTTGACATTATAAGTTGGAATCATCTCATAATTGGAAAAAGTTGTGCAATATAAGATGTTAAAACAAAATATGTCAAAAAATATTACTTGGAATACATCATAGGCAGAGTTCAAAATAAAATATGGCGTTGATATGTATTTCAACGCGTATTGAGGAAAGAAGCACTGCATGGAAACATGAAAAACGTCAAAATTTTATGTAAATTGCCTGAGCTAATGATGGAAGCTCATGGGAAATCATACCAAGTCTGGAAAGTACAGTTCTCTGGTACACTGTCTATTTAGGTTCTGCTCTATCCCCTGTTGCACAAGACTTTGTCATGTTAAGACTGTTGAATGCTATGCTTTCTGTTATGCAATTTCAAAACTGAATGTAGAGAATAAAAACAGGCGGGCTCCTTTGTCCATTTTGTAAGATATTGTTGTTATGGATTACAAATAATGAATAAGAAATAACTTTGTCTTCTTTTGTATGCTTGAGCACTATAATTTTCTTTTCATTAAGACTTCTTTACATGACCGATTGCTCAGCTATCCCGCCTATAAAATAAGGGCTATAAACAATTCCCTCTGCCTAAGCTCAATTTTAATGAGAAAAGTAACCAAGGTGTGTTATGACATGAATCTATGTACAGCATACATTGAACTCTATGAAAGCGATACCTACTACGAAATGAACCATTCAGCAATGCGTATTATGAAAAGAAATCCTAAAGCGGTTTCTTAAGTTTCAACTTCAAAATATGAAAATGAACGGACAAATGTAGAAGAAATTTCATCCGATGTGGGAAAATGTAAAAGTGAAGCAATATAGCAGTTGTAGTGGCTAAAAATCTCTTTCAGCTAAGATGAAAATCTTATAACATATAAACCAAATGCACATACCCACTAGCCATTTAGGCCTTCAATTCTCTTTTGATGAACACATTATTTAAGCTATTTTTGAAAGACAAGAACCGTACATGTGTCGCATTTATTGAATGTTACCTGTAATTGAACTAGACTTTTGACGAAAAACCTCATAGTGTGGTTCAAACTAATGTCTCTTCTGCAAAGGGTAACTTTAATACTTAGATTTTGAAGAAATACAGGCGAATAATAAGTTGGTTAAAAATGGCACAAGATAGACTAAGCATACTCGTCAAGAAAAAAACCGGCATCACTCAAGCATTTAACACTAGCATTCGTGGGCAAATGCTTGGCGAAGTCGTCACAATGGTGAAAGGTCGCTAAACCTCCTGCTGAGCAACCTGAAAGCAAAGCCTACACACAAGATAGTATGTATTATAAATTTCTTTTAAATCATATAACAAAATTTGTTGACTTAAACTGATGTTCAGTTCAGAGTTGCGAGAATGAACAAAAGCGAACTCTAATGAATTGAAGTATACCTTCCGTGCCTTTCCCAAACCTTGTGGTAGAAGGTCGTCAATAATGGCTTCCCAAATCTTTTGCCCTTTGAAATGAAGTGTTGTTGTCTGATGTTCATCTCACAGACACCAAGAGTTACTTTATGCAACGAAATTGGTTTAGACATGTTAAAATGCTGATGAAACATTAGTGCCCGTAAGTTGATTAACCCAATATCCTCCTGATTTAGTGTAACTTATTTGGAAACTGTTTTTTACACCAAAACTTAAACAACTTAGGTTAGACCTTTTGATTGTAGAAGAATATTTTCAATATATGCGTTTAGTGTAAAATAAAGAGTAAATGAATGACAAAATAATTACGTATAGTGTTAATGTAATATCAGTTATTAAAAATTCAAAAGAAACTTTGCTCTTGTTTTCATCTTTTTAAAATTCGGCGTTCTTTCTGATTTAGCCTGAATCAGTGAATCACCTTCATTGTTTACAGTATGTTTGGGTTAGAGAAATGGTTTAGCCAATGTGAAAGATATTATTTATGATAGAGGAATGAGTGCAAGACTCTCCAGCAATTGATTATTTTATTTAATTCCTTTGTTTGGGGAGAGGGGTTGTTTACCTTGTTAGTGAACACAGCGTCTCCAGTAAACGAGGCTCCATCACAGTATCTCAGCTTTACACGGTTCCAATTGTAAAAATCTGATACAGAACATTCATGGACAAAAGCTATAATTTAATAATTTGAAAACATTCATAAACACAGTCTAATAGGTAAACAAACGATTAAAAAAAACACTTTCTTTGATAAATAATTATACACTTTACTATCACGCCAGAGCTTTCGAAACTGAATTATTTAAATAAAATTTAAACAACTATATACGACTAAAATGCTACTATTAGATTAAATAACTTAAATAATCACAAATGAAGTATTTGTTTTCCTTTTCATTCTACAAAGTTTAGAAAATGCATTTTTCTTTTTCATGCAAAAAAAAATGAAAAGAAATTAATACGTCGGTGTAACGGATCTAAGAGCTAAGAGTTATTGGTTCACATGATCCTCAAACAACATCCCAAATAATTTATATTAGCATTTAGAAACATGATATGACCACCGACAGCTCAGCTGATGATGATTAATATAATTGTAAGTTTAGTTATTTTAAATGAAAATACATGTATTATATTAAAATTATATAGAAAATTTTTATTTATTATTATAAAAATAAAAAAGAAATTACTTTTAATATTTAAAAAACATGTATTAACATTAAAATTTATGTACATAAAACTTCATATTTATTATTTTTGTCATAAGCTCTTTTCGCCAATCATATTTGACTTCTAGAATCTCCTTTATAAGCCCTACATATGGTCTTGGATATATTTATACATTTAAAGTATAATTTATTAAAAAAATTCTTTAAAGAAAATAGCGAGTGTACGTTAAAAATTTTCTTACTAAACACTCCGAAGTAAAAATGGAAGGCCGAACAACACGATAGGAGACAGGAGTCCGTGCAAGGGAATCATCAAGAGGGACACGACCCAGTTGAGGAGCTACAGTCCACAGTATGACTATAGGTTTTAAACTCAAACGACAGCTGTGTTTTAAGGACCACTCGGATACAGAAGGTGTAAAGTGAAGGATGAACTAAATTGACATCGCCAAATTAAATCCCTATACTAGGATGTTACCAATTAGAAAAATGCCAGTAGTCCTTACATTGTACAACAGTGTCTATGCCGGTGTATTAAAAGAGATAATGATTTAAAAATATGATAGTAATAATAGTAACTAATGTATATTAATCACCAATCACTAGATTTTTCTGTTTATGTAATAAACCAAAAGAACTACGAGAAAAAAATAATGCATCTGGAGGTAATTAAAAGGTATATAGCATACGAGTAAGAGTTAGAATATTACATATGATGCAATATAATATACCAACCAACTTAATGCTTTTTAAGGTTCAAGGTAGTATGCTATAAGGTAAATATTTGCTTTAATCTTCCTAAATAGAAATTTTAGACTATAAAAAACTAACATCAATCTAACAGTCACTGAAATTTAAAGACTGGCTCACGTATACTCTCTTATTTTAAAAACAAGATACCAAAAGGGGAGAGACACTTCTCACAATTTGTGAATAAACTTTCTTTGTTGATGTTATACCAATTAATCCTTTATCATTATGTAGATTTCAATTTTAAAATGGTGTGGTGTGTTTTTCTATAGAACAATCATGTACGCTTATTGTTAAATAATTGAAAAAAAAAACAAAGTATACAAATACTCAGTATTACGAAGAACCATCTATATTTATAATTAAATTAGAGTGTATTTTAAAATGACTTGTATACTATTTTTCTAAAATGATACATTATTATTTTATCTAACTTTTAATTAACAAAGCTTCTACAATCCTAAACATTGTTCTCTTTTAACACACATTTCCAATTTTTTACGCACATTTTTCTTTTATTTTAGCTTTATAAATTATTTTTAGTATATTCTTAAAAAAATATTTAATACTAAAAATATTTCTACAATGTAAAAAATATTTATTAGTAGTAAGTAAAATATAAATAAGTTAAAGTAATACAATTAATGATAAAAGTCATATTACGAATATCTGTTCCATCAGTCTAAGGAAAATTTACAGAATAAAAAAAAATCATATTAAATACTGACCGTGTAATTACGATTATTTTTTCACTCTAGTTTGTAGAATATGAAATGGGTAAAAATTAGACAGAATAAGAATTTAAAATATAGTACAATAAATAATAGGACAGAAGAATAAAAAATTTAAAAAAAAAAAAATCCTTGAAAATGCTGGTTTAAATAGTACCCTCGACACTACCTTGAGGCACACGGCTTTCATTGTGAACTTGAAGTATTAGAATTTTGTGTTTGGATATCCATTTAAGTCAAATTGATGTAAAAATGTGGAAAAGCATAAACTTATTTGCTCCCAGACCCAACCAAACATGTGAAAAACGACGTCTCTACCACGTACCAAACACAGTTATATTCACCTAATGACGTAATTTCTCTGCTTTATTTCATATAAATGCAGTAGTTACAGGCTTCTAATGCACACCCATAGTTGCACCTCACGGAACCTCCCTTACTCGGTAGAACAGAACCCAACAAGATGAAACGCAAAGTGGTTCCACAAGTTATGACCCAAGCTATTATTATTATTTACCATCCACTCTGTCCTTTCAAGAAAATATTTGTCTTTTCTTTTATTTGTGTAGATGTCATCAAACGCAAATAAATTAAGAAATTTGATAAGAACATGTTTACTCTCGGCCATTTGTTTCAAGACATTATAATCAAAGTAATTTGTCTTGAGTCTTTTGGAAAATGTTGTTTAAATTATAAAATAAGTAAATAAAAAATAAATATACAGTGAAAGTTACACTAAAACGAAAAAATATGTTTAATTCACTTGCTTTATTTTCACGAAAATGTAACTTTCTGATACCCTCAGCATATGAATAAAAAAGGTCTAGATAAGGAAATACAACTTTTCTGAAAATAAAAGATATCTAGAAATAATTTTTTCGTAATACTCTCACAAAATAAACATTCTAACTTTATATATTTTTTTTAGAATGTAAAAAAAAATAATGAAACAAGCTTCTCCTGTTTCAGAAACGTATATTATTAGATATATTTTTCAAGTAACTTTTTGTATTGAAGATGTGACATGATATATAAAACAAAGGACCTTTTAATTCAAGTAATAATAATTCTCACCCAAAAGACGAAAAATAAAACAAAGAAAAAGTTTGTTAATTTACCAGGATTAAGGGTGGCATTGTTGCTTAAAATACCAGAGAACACTTCCAATTTGGTCATGTAACTTGTTGAACCCCTCCGAGTTTTGGCTCTCTCGAAGCATGATGTCAAGTCATTGCACCATCCACCTCCCTGGAAGGTACCATAAATAATAAATAGGTAATGATCATAATTAATGATTTATGAACGTAGAACCAAAGGTGTTTCTTCAACTGGAATTTAATTTAGGCTCCACCAAACTAACTGAACTTCTAAGTAGCTGCTGTGCTACTGTCTACTTTGTCATTTCATTCAATCATTTCAGATTTCCATTGCTTTGCTTGGATTCAAAGTTTGTATACAGGAAACTTTATTCTCCGACAATAAACTGTATGGTCAACCTCCCTCTCTTTAACTCTACGCTTCCTACATTGCTTACAAAAGTGTAACTGGGGAAGGCCTATTGTATTTTTCTTTCTATTTTTTGTTTTTTTTTTTCAAATGTTAACCAATATTTTTATATTAGTGAATAAGAATTAAAATTAAAATAAGTTATTAAGATGTATAAAATACAATATTTTTTAATGCACTCTTGTCTACTTTTCAAACTTACATCTACCTACCGATCTATCTATTTGGGAATGAGATTGTACAGCAGTTAAAGAAAAATATTAATAATACAATTTTAAGTATAAAATAATGTTTTATAAAAAATATATATAAGAATTTTTATAGAGAATAAATAGTTAAAATTGAAATGAAATTATGATATAAAATAATAATATTTTAAAACAATTAAAGTTCAGATTTGAAAATTACTATTTGAACACAATAAATTTAATACAAAAAATATTATATATAATTTAACAAACTTTAAGAAATGTTTTAAATTTTTATTAATATATATATATATTATCTCAAATAATAATTATAAAATAATGTATCATAAGAATAAAGAAAATTTAAAAATTCATCTTCACCTTTAAAATGGATGAATCAAATTTATAATATAAAAATTCATTCTACTGATTTTTATTATGACCTCATTTAATATTTCAAATAAAAGTAGGAGTAAATGTAAGTATAAAATTACTAACCAAAATCTAAAATTTTGGGTTTAAACGTTGTGGGCGAGAAAAAAAGCAATTGAAAATAGATCGTGTTGAATCAAACAGTTAGTAAAATATTTTATACGGATTAGTGAAAAAAAAATGTTAAGAAATGTGCATTATTCTCCGTTATTAAAAAAGTGTCACGTTTAACAAAGTCCTTTTTATTTTTCATTTTCAGATTTCAGAATAATTATGACTTTTTTGTAATTATATCCTTTGTTTCCTTTAATTTTATGCAGTCTAATTGAAAAATTAACAAGTGCATTTATTTCTCATATATTAAAAGTATGTGAATTTGGGTAGCTGCAATTCGTGTATGCATAAAATAGAGCAATTAAATTTCCATTAAGAAAATTAATTAATGTGTTTTTATTTCAAACTTAAATCATAATTTAAAACGAAATAACGGTAATGGTAGAGTAATAGTAATTAAGGAGACAACATTCGAGATAATAAGAAAAATTTAAATGTGATAGAAAACATTGATGACAATTAATTTAGAAACTTTAATGGAAACAAATAATTGAAAAAAAGTAAAATAGAAAATATTTAAATAAAAACCTTTAAAATAAATAAAAATAACAATTTTATTATTATTACTTTAACCTCAGACGTCAGGAAATAATATGCGGATTTGAGAGTATGAGACTTTCTCACACAACTTTAAAGTAAAATTAGAAAAAAAATCAATAAAATCTTAAATTAAGTATCTCATGAAAAAAATAACACAAGTATAATAATTTAAAGAGAAAATAAATAATTTACTATTTATTACAAATAAATAAAGAAACATAATATAAAAAAATAAAATAGAACATAAAATATATATAATTATTAATATATTTATTGATAAAATGATGAATAAAAATATTCACTTATATTTAATATAAAATATTTATATAACAATAAAAAATTTTAAAAAAATATGTGGGTGACGCTAGAAGACAACCAACTGAAGCTGCACGGTATATAAGACACTCTATACAGATCAACTAGCTTAAATATTTAATTTATCCTGTATTTTTTGTATAACGGGTTGAAGTCTGACCCAACATTGTCATTCAAGATTTATTTATGGAAAATTGAATCTTTTATCCTTAAATTAACCATTTTTAAAAAAATCCAAAATTAACCTTAAGCTAAAATAGTTACCAAAATAAACTTCATTTTAATATTAGAATTTCACTCTATAAAAAATCGAATTCTCAACATAATTTTAAGTAATAATCACCCAAAAGTGTGTTAGAAAATGGCTTCCCAACAGCTACAACTTTAAAAGTATTAATTTGAATAATATAATTTTTTATAACAAATTTAATGTTATACTAAAATTAATAATTTTATCATTATTAATATTCAATTTTTTAATTTTATTAATTTTTTTAATTTTTCCATAAAATTCATTCTTAGGTAACTGTTAGCGTAGTTAATTATTCAAGTTAATATTATAAATCTTAATTTAATATTGAAATTAATAATGTAGTAAAATTATTTTTGATGATTATACTATAATAATAAATTTTACTTGAAAATATACTTTTATATTTAGTATCAAATTTATTAAAAACTAATAAATTTATATTTTAATAGAGTATTACATGGGGTTTGAAATTAACAACTTCGAATAGCAACAATGTTCTAATTTTATAACCTGTTTATCGTCTTCCTAATTTAATTTTCTTACCACATTATGTTAAAGATTAATGAACCTGAAAGTTTATTAATGCTGCTTTTTTTTTTTTTTTTTTTCCACATAAATT
>Ga0209700_100944_pt1 | contig 58461 bp, 22 predicted proteins | sample SiratroredBW_FD_187528 | JGI IMG/M metagenome (GOLD analysis project Ga0209700, IMG submission 187528) | Root nodule microbial communities of legume samples collected from California, USA - Siratro red BW (SPAdes) (version 2) | ecosystem: Host-associated > Plants > Roots > Nodule | place: USA...
GTTATGTGTTGGATGCTAAAATCCTTATAGAAGTTAGTTAGTCTTTATCCATAAATTTTTTTGTATTGCTTATTATAGTGACACAAGCTTTGGACTAACATAAAAACTAGTAAATATATATATATATATATATATATATATATATATATATATATATATATATATATATATATATATATAATTTAATTAAAATTTATTTTTTAATTAATCTTGAAGAAGATTTCATCAACCATAATATTATATGTTGTACAATTATATCTTTTAGGATTTTGTAGGTTTATTTTTTTCTTGAAATGTATTAACTCATGATTTTTTTTATCAAATTATTGAAATTATCTTGTAAATATAATGTTTCTACTTTTCAATTATTAACTATTAATTTTATTATTTTTAATTTCTAATGTTTATCAGTTCGTTTATTTATTTAATTAAATATATATTTATAAAAGCAAATTTTATTTTAGTGAAAAAGTTTTTATTCTATATTTTTTCTCTTATAATATAAGTTGGCAACATTATTGTAGCAATAAACATTTAGATTTGAGAGTGAAGTGCCTTTCAGATATAACCACTCGTCAAAACATAATTTAGATCTTGGACATGAGTGGATTCAGAAGTCTATTTCCATCAGAACACAGTCCAGTCAACAGTTTCACACATCAATTCCAACCTCAGGACATGTCACCTACAAATTAGTGCCATAGAGTTTGCAATCAACTTGCACAGAGCCACATGCAAGACTTTGCGTTTCAGATATAAGGTCGTGCTTTAAACACAGATTAAGTCATCTTTTTGAAAATAGGTGATTATTGTCTCACACCATTTTCCCTTTCTTGGTCTAGCACTTCCCCATATTTCCCTGCTTAGACATTCCTATCACATGCTTAACAAACCTAAAGGAAACTCATCCGTCAATTTTGGTGTTTTAGTTCCACTTTTCACTTTTAACTTACCGGATTTGACCTTTCCAATTCTCACCACATACTTTAGTACACATGGGTGTGAAAAATGTTTAGTTTCCACCAAGATTTTTTTAGTGTGAATATTGGAAATTAATGTTAAAGGTCACACCTTGGCAGACATAAATTGTTAAATTAAATTATGAAACCAATTGATTTTCTGTTTCGAAACAATAACCTGCGTACCACTAGTGTACACCATGTACTCCCTTGTATCACAAACATTCGCACAAAAATAAATATACATCACATTCTAGCATTATTCTTTCTCAAATGTCTTAGTAGAAAGTAATGGTTCACTTTGGTTACTATGGGATAATCATGTACTTGCCTTGCTCCAATGTGAAGAGTAAGTTATCTTAACAAAGGGGAAAATGATACTTCACACTACACACCTACGAGAGCATATCTTTTGTGAATTCTTCAACCAAATCATCAGCGATTGTACATGCTGTCTCTCTTTCCAATGCATCAATCTCATCATTCGTTAGCCCAGACCAGGAAATAGATCCTAGATCTTGTGCCACAAAACTATCAAGTGAATAAAGAGACGTGTTAGATGTTGGATGTAAAGAAACACGGACAATGTCCCATACTAACTTTAGTAGTTCCTTCCCACATGGTGGAGGCTGCATGCAGGAATTGCTTAGTTTCCTTCTGAATCTAGACAGTGTCAAAGGTGGTCCAAGAACTATGGAAAGTGCCTCATTTGACAAATCAAGCAAAACCTTGTGCTCTAACTTATTCTTGTTATCATCTTTTGTGGATCTTTCATCCTCCTTCACCAATTTCCTATGAGATTCTTCCACTTCTTCAAAAACTGAGTTGCTGATATATTTATCCCATGAACCGAAGTACAAACCAGAGGCAACAAGCAGATCTCTTACATAAGATTCTGCTGGATCATCCAAGTGAACTAATTCAGACTCTACCGGCTCCTGCTTCGTAGTGAAATCATCAGAGCCGTCAGAATCAAGTTGACTGAGTTGCCTCTTTAGCTCTGTCAAATAAACAATGAGGATACATTTAACTATATATGCTCATTCAACAAAACAACAATGAGAATACATTGAGATTCTATTTATGAACTGTCTGTGATATCATTGCATAAATTTGAAAGATGAAACTGTTTCTCACCATTCAAACCAGAGCTGATATCTCTAAAAACCTTGGGAACAAAAATATCATCTAATGAAGATGCATCTGGAGTTGATGTTAGACTTGAATACCCAATCTGTCTCCATTGTTCTTCATCAGCATAGCTGCACACAGATGCAGGACTAGGAGGTACCTCGGTGGAGTTCTCCTAAAGGATCATATATGACACAAACTGATGATTAGATAGCGATCATTTATGCATCATAACTGAAAACAAAGATCATTGAGGAGAATGCTGAAAAATGTATATAGCAAACTTACATGTCTGTCACCACATTTCATGAGAACAGTTGGTCCACTCCTGACATCTCTCAAAATTGGACTATATTCACTGCCATGTGATTCTACTTTTGACTGAACCCTTCTTCCAAAGAGCTTCCCTCTTAGACCAAGAGTATATTTGAAATTGGAAAGTTTTGCTTTAATATTAAGTCCATCTTTCTTCTGCTTTTTAACGCCCACAGGCCTTGCTTCAACAGCTTCAAGCTTCCTCTGAATAAGGGCACCCGTTAAAACGTGGCGGTCCTCCAAAAGGAGCCTTCCAAATGATGTCCCTGATGCAGGGGCAGACAAGGATCTTTCAAGGTTCCTAGGAGACAACTCCTTGTGAAACAATACATTGTCATCTAATTTATGTCTACAGGAACATGTTTGTAATTCTTTTTTCTCGTTCAGAACTCCCCACTGGCTCTTGTCATTTGCACCCTTTATAGTATCTGGCTTTAGTCTAACTTTGTCATTGTCTAAATAACAAGCCACTTCAGGAATGTCCAAATGCAGTTCATTTTTTACAGTATTTCTTAGCCTCTCTGACAAGAATCTCCTAGTATCTATGTTGAAAAATTCTGGGGAACTTGGTCCATTGAGCTGCATTTTACTTTTGTATGATCTTGTTGATTCTGAGCGGAGTAAATTAGGTTCAGCATCTCTAATCCTACGTTCTCTGACCTCTTTAGCATCAGATAGTTTATCATTGAAAGGTGTCTCAGTTCCACTACCTCTAATCCCTTGGAGTTCACACTTCAACCGCTCTCTCACTTCCTCAAGAAAATCTTCTATACCTTTTCTCCCATGTAAGGTGCCTGATAAACTGATGCAGTTCTCTTCATGGTTGCAATTGCAAATCCTTTCAGAACCAGGCTTCAAGATAACTATCTGAGTGGGAGAAGCGCATATATCTAATAATCTGCTTCTGGATTTCATCATTAAAGACTCCTCAAAGTCCCTACTTTTTGTTCTACTTCTTAATGGAAAGGATTCTTTTTTCTTAGATAAGATTGGCTCCATCAGGTCACCATTAGGTAGCTTTGTCTTAAATGACTGGCTATCTGTCTTTGAACTCGCAATATGTTGCATGTTCTCCTTGCTCAGGTTCTCTTGAGAAAGCATTCTCCTAGAACCACCAATTTCAACACCCTTCGGCCATTCCTTAAACCTTGTTGCTTGATACGCTTCAAATTCTTTCTTGAATTTTTGGAGTTCCTCTTCTTGAGGATGTTCCCTTGGCCTTGCCTCTCCAAAACTATGTCCCCCTTCATCATCATCATCATCATCATCATCATCATCATCATCATCATCATCAATGTATTGATAAAATGAATCAAATTCCATATGGCTATAAGAATTCAAGTTTGAAGAACCCCTACCAACCCAACCTTTTCCATTCATTTTCTTCTTTGAAAACTTCCTCTCCATATTTTCATGTGTGGTCTCATCCAATGGAACTACAGATTTAGTGTCTAATGGTAATGGCATGGTGTCCATCCCCATCAACCTTGCCACAAGGCTAGGGGCATTATTTCTGGCGCCTGATTGTTTGGAAAAATCCTCTTTGTTCTGTTTTTTCACTGAATCCATATTTGAGTAACTAATTTTCTTTGACCAGCCATTTTCTACTTGACAGGAGTACTGAAATTCACCAGAGTTCATTCCATTTTAGAATTGTAAGAAAAATATGATGTATGCATTGTGAATGAAACATGTTATGAAATGATATGTGAAAACCCTTAGCATATAAAGGTATGTGAAACGAAACTTACTGGTAATTCTCCTTCTGCACAGTGGACCTGAGAGGTTTCTACTTGCAGCTCCATGCCATTTCCAGATGTTTCCAGATCTGCATGACACACAGTATGATAATAAATCAGAATATATCTAACTAGCTGAAGAGGGATAAAATAGAACTTGATAATAATAACAACAATTGTGATAATAATTATTCACAATACAATAAACCGAGTCTCAGCAACATATCTTACAAAATGCAACAAACTCCCTGATGTTTAGATTGCTTCATACCATTTAACACAATAAACTTTAAACATGACAAGGAAATAAGAGTGAAGTCTCTGTTCAATTTATAAAAATAATACTTACCATCGTTATTGTTCTTATGGGCATGAATTTTCTTGGCCATCCTACCCTGATTGAACTCGAACATGTGCAATAGGCCACCCATGTGGTCAAAAGGTCAACTAGAACAATCTCATGTTATCAATTTCAGGGTTCATATCTCAAACAATAAAAATTCAGGTCCTTTCCTCTCCCTCTATACCATGTGAAATGAACCAGCACTCTTCCTTTTCACACCCTGGATTGCCAGAAGTTAATGGAGGATCAATTGAAGAGTTGTTTATAGTAGAATAACCAGATCTTAAAATTAAATAAAATCGTTTAGCTGTAAGATCCAAGTTACGTTGTTTCAGAGAAATAACCAATCAACTCCTTCAACGTAAAGCATATACAAAAGCTGCACTTTTTGCATTTTGTGAATGATGTTATAATTGAATGAGTAACCTTGCTAACATAAGGTGAAAAGCCTTCTAGACAGTATTGTATTGCATTCGATGTAGAACATAATATTGAAATCTAATTGATAATAACATAGTAATAGCGAAAGGAAAAGAAAACTGACCAATGTTTTTCCAGTTTTAGATGAACGATAGAATTTGAATATTATTGATATAAATTTATGAATTGGCCTATTAGAAAAAAAAAATTAGAAAACTTTGACTTTCATGCACACCCTGAAGAAAAAGAAGAACCTTAGCCTTCTAAGCACCCCATAAATCAACAACTTCAGAATCCATTGACGGAAAAGCGAATCAGAGCAAAGAGAAAACCCAACCACAGGTTTCTGAGAAAATGTAGGAAAAGCAAGAAGTACCAAAAACTCTGAACCTCAAAATTCCGGCACCAGTTAGAGCTTACAGTAAAGAAAATAAGATTGTTCCATCTTGTTTTATCAGAACCATAAACATCGTACAGTACAAGTGATTCCTTCACTAAACACGTGAATGCACTTTTGGAAAAAAGCGAGAAACAGAGAACATGTCGCATCAAAATACACATACCAATGAGAAGAACCAAAACAAACACCGTATCCGCCAACTGAACTTCAGCTGCGAACCAGTTCTCTTGTTACAGAAACAAGAAAGTGGGTGTTCTTGAAAAGCATCAAAGCTTCAAACTTGATAACAAAACTGGCAAATTCTTGAGGGAGGGGGAGAGAGAGAAGTGTGTATGTATGTGTGTCATTGAAAAGTGGAAAATTTGTGAAGTGGGATTTGTATTAAGAAAGAAAGAAAGCCAAGGATGAAAACTTCATTAGAAAAAGTATTGATAATGAGTTAATAATGATGAGGACAAAGGAAAAAGCTACTATATTCATAGCGTAGGAAAAGGGAACAAGGCCTCTAATTCCATTGCTGGAAGTGAATGAATGAAAGCGAAGGTTCCCTCTCTGCCATTTATTTAGTTAATTGCTTAATCATTCTCATATTTTCATTCTTTTTCTTTCTTTTTCGATAAATCTGCTGTCACTCTTGCTGTACCTAGAACACCCTTTTTTTTGTTTTGGTCTAGTGATTAGACTCATGGGTTTGTGTTTTTCTTAATTTCTATCACTTTTCTTGTGAATGTTGCGATTTCCATGTGGGTGGAATTTCTTTACCATGGGAGTGAATCAATTGAATTTAACAGTTAGATACAATAAATAATGTTATTATTACGAGGGAAATGAAATCTTAGAAAGTCGTTGATTGAGGGAGTGAAATCAGGAAAAAATGAACCCCAAAGACTTGGTTACAACCCAAATTCGTACATTTTTAAATTCTATATTCCTGCAAAATGGATGGTAATGGTCTTCAATGCCTACGATTTAGGACGGTTACTTGGTAATAGAAGCCAAGTTCACAATCAAATAAGATTTATTTATTATTATTATTAAGCAGATGATTTTGTAGTTAAGCAATAACTCCGCATAATCCTTGTGAGGTAAGTAAACTGTGCACAGCAAGGATAGCTTAAGCAGAGAAGTAAAAGGGAGAGTTGATGAGTTGAAAGTCAAAGAAAAAAAAGGTGATAATGATGAAATATTATTAAAGATAAATTTTCACATGAGTTATAATATTATATTATTATGGAATAAATATTGGCATGATATGATTGCAGTTTGAGATCACGTAACAACCAGCTCAGAAGTCCGTGGTTTTGCAGTTGTACGCGCACGACGCCTCCATTTGGCGCTAGATATCATGCCACTTTGGAATTTTGGTTTTATTTATTTGTCTTCTGCCCCTCTTAGTTCTCTTTCCTTTATCGTATGTTAAGTTTAGAATAATAATAAAACAAAAGAACTGAAAATGCAAGAGCAAGAATAAAAGTAAGATGCTACTATAAAAAAATGCAAGAAGGAAAGTTAAAGAAAAAATTAAATATGTATAGAAAGTTGGATAAATATTCTTAATAAAAAAAGCATGTCTACAAAAATTAGGGGTTTGTTTTTTTTTTACGTAGTATGCAAGATATAAACCTTGCAAAAAAAAAATTGAATTTTCCATTGTACTTTTCCTCGTTCAATATATTTAAGTCAATTCCAATTATATGAAACTTATTGTGTACATGTTTAATTATTTGAACTCCACTCTCATCATATCATATATATCTTAAAGTGGACAACTCAAATTATAGGTTTTTGCATAAATTGTTTTGATTGTGTATTTTATACCTGTGCATAAAATTTTGGTGTTTAACTTCACATCACTTTATATTTTATATGTTTATAGATGGGTGCATTAGGAGGAGGGATGATGATTTAAAACATAGGTTATGTTATTGCTCTCCGTTATAAATTAGTGTTGGTTCTATTTATCTCATGGTTAGTCTTGTGTTATTACCATTAGTTTTGTTAACAATTATTATTTTGTGCAAGTATAACGTAATTAAATTTTATATTATTTTGATAATATTTTAATCCCCTTTTTTCCATTTGATTGTTGTGTCTATTTAAAGGATGGTATCACATTGGCTTTGCAATAGGAGATATAATAACAAGAGGAGTTTCGTTTGGGCTTCTATATTAGGATGGTTGGTGCAATTTTGCATACAAATTATCCTAGATTTCAAAAAATTATGAAAATACTTCATGCTTAAGAAAATGCTATCACTGAAGATGATTTCGCTTTCACATACAGAATGAATTTGTATTGGGTTAATAACTGATTAGGAGTATTTTTGTTTAAAGGTAAAATCATACATAAATGACATGACTTTAGTAGAAAAATAATATTCAAAATATGACAATGGCAATAAGAACATACAATTATAATACGAGAACAAGAGAATCAAAGAGGTTGAAAAGCTTTTAAATCTTTCTTTAAAAAATTCAAACACATCATTTCAAAAATTTGATAAAAGAATCAAACATATTATTAAAAAAATTATTACATAATTTTGATTAAAAATTATAAATCATCCTATACATTGTATTATTCCATTTACTTTTTTATTATTAACTCGTAATATTTACTATTTTATTAAAAACAATTTAAATAACTAAAAAACATTATTAAATAATTTGTTAAATAAATAAAGAAATTATAAACAATTTTTTTATATTATTTTAATAAATTATAATAAATCATTTATTAAACCCTTTTAAATAAATCAAACCATTTATTAAAATAATTGTTAAATTCTTCAATGAAATTATTACACAATTTATTCAATAAATAAATATTTGAATCATTCAAGGAAATTATTACACAATTTACTACAATTATTTTTCATTTTTTATCAAAAAAATTCTATATTCATATTTTTCAATTTACACAAATAAAGATCCCAACAAAAAATCAAGTTGTGTTCTGTAAGTCACAATTTTGGTGCAAAATTAATACACATAAGTCGTCACATTATGTGTATTCTTTTTCCCACTCAAATTGTACTACTCACATAAGACTTCACCTTTAAAAAAAATACTCCTAATCAATAATTAATATAAATTAAAATTGCGTTTATTAAGCATGACTATTTTGATTATTTTACTTAACTTAAGTCATATCCTTGGTTAACAACTTCAACTTGTTCATTTATTTATGTTAATCATGATTATGAAACGACTTCATAAACATGACTTATCAATTTATACAATATTTTTTAAATTTATCCATTCTTAGAATTGTTGCAAAATAACACATTCTAGTAAAAATGTTGTTTTGTATGTAATCAATTTTTAGGCTACTTAGGTTTTAATTCTTCATTTATTTCATCATAACACAAATACTTTGATATTAATCTAAAGTAATTATAATATATATTTTGGATAAAAAAAAATTTCCTATTATGTTTTATTTTTGTGTTGAACTCAAAATTTTATTATACAGTCAAGATGTTTTTAGTCAAATCTGGATTTACAATCAAACATATGTCAAATAATATTGTTCATCCTTCATGATTTGTTATTATTATTCCTTCTGCAACTCACGAGAAATCATTATCTATCAAATCAATCTTATCTTAAAAACCATTATAAATAATAATAATAATATGAGAAGGTCAGAAGAAAGAGATACATTCTATCTCATCATATAATAAATAAGTTCTAACATCGAAAAACTTAGTTTAACATCGAAGTGTTTTTTTCATGTATCCCATTTATGTGAAACCAAAGACTAAAGACAACAAAGCTAGAGATTAAGAATTGCTACACCTTGAAGAAATTGTGATACCTTTTAAGATCTCCCTCAAAAACAAAAATATAAAATAGAAGTATTTTTTTTTTTACAAAAACACATCATAAACTTGATTATGATTATGTAAGAGTTTCATTCGGTAAAAACTTTGTTTCCATTGTGTATTGTCATTTTGTACTCCCAATTTCAGAATAAAAACGAGTTTCCATTATATAAGAAACTCTCGTACACAGATTTTGTTGCCAATTTCGTTAACGCACACAATTGAAATATGTTTCCGTTATGAACACGTATCGATGGAAATATGCTTTTGTCAAAGGCACTTTCGTCAAATAAAAAAAATACCAATGTGTAAGGAGGTTCGAATAGCAATCAAGGTATGCCAATAAACAGGTTAGACATTAATGCATTAATGTTTTTTCTCCTAATATATTGGGCTTTTGGGTTGGGCTTGCCAAAATTTAAGTCTCGAGTTTAATTTTGATTATGTTTTTTTTTTCACTAAAATAAAAACATAATATCACTCTCCATTAAATCGGCAATACAAGGAGACTAACTTAATGAATTAGCAATATCATGAGTTGTCGTAAACATTCTTAAATATGTCCAATTCCTATGTATAAAGAAAAATCAACAAGTTGGAATTGGAATAAGATGAAAAACATGAGCACTAGCTAATGATGTTGCCACCGTTGCAAAAGTATGGATATTGTTTGCCTTTTAACAAACTTAACAGGTCCGTTTGTTTCTACAGACGGAAAGATGGGTAGCGAAGAAATGAGGTGAAAGTTGAAGTTTCGAGGAATAAAAAATCAATTAAAGATGCATAACAAGAACAAAAGTTTCAAACAGTATTTCTTCGATAAATTGGAGAGATTTGCGAAGAAAGTACCTTTTGCATTATATTTTATATAATTAATATAATAATTTATTAAAATATATATTTATATTATATAAAATAAATGTAATTAATGATAAATATAAATAATAATTAAAATAATACTAAATTTAATAAAATTATAAAATAGTTATAATAATAAAATATTAATAAAAGTAAGAAATAATAAAATATTAATAATAAGTTATAAAGTAATAATGTATTTTGTATTTTAATTTTAATAATAATAATTTAATTTTTTATTTTAATTTTAATTTTAAATAATTGATATTTTTATAATTTTATCAATTAAAATAATAATAATTTATTAATCACACTCAATAAATTAATTTTATTTAATTTTAAATTAATTTTATTTAATAAAAAATTACTTTATTAATTATATCTATCACATCATTCACAAATTTTTATAAACTTTCCACTCAAATCTTACCATCTTTTCCTTAATCCAAACAACTAAACTTTCCACACACTTTCATCTTAAATTCACTTCCTCAACTCCACTCCCCAATCCAAACACATCCTAAGGGTTTGTTTGGATTAGGAGGTGGATTTGAGATGATTTGAAATGAAAGTATGTGTGTTTGGATTAAGAGAAAAATAGTAAGAAATGAAGGCAAAGTTTGTGAGTGATGTGATAGGTATAATTGATAAAATAAATTTTTTAATAGATAAAATAAGATTAGGTATAATTTATAAATAAAATTAAAGTTAAAAATAAATTATTATTATTTTTATCTTATAAACTTATTTTAATTTCATTATTATTTTATTATTTTTATTATTGTAATTATTATTTATGATTTTATTATTATTTTTAAAATTATCTTATTTTATTATTATTTTATAATTTATTATTAATACTTTTATATTTTTTAGTTTATTAATATTTATAATTTTATGAAATTTATTTATTTATTTAAGTATTTAAGACGAAACATATATTAACAAAATATTTATTTTATTTTATTTAACATTCTTATTTTATTATAAATTTAATTATTATATATTTTCTAATTATTTATTATTTTAAAATAAAGGGTTAAATATTTTCTTATATTTCATTTAATTATAATCAAATTTATTTATTTATTTAATTATAAAAATGATAAATTCTTGGCAAATCACTCCTCTTATGCGAGGAAAGTTTAAAGTAAAAATTTGTTTCGTTTTTCGTAAACTTTTGTCTTGTTTTTCCAAACGAACCTCGCCTTTCTTCGCTTCCATCTTTCGGTCCGTGGAAGCAAACAGCTCCTAAGTTTGGTTTATAGATGAAAATAGTTTCTTGTAAGTTGCAATCCAAGATAACAACCCCAAATTCCATATCATACCAAAGAATTGTAGCAAATTCACCTGCCATGTGCTTTAACCATCCTACAATACTTGAAAGGTGTCACGAGTCCTTCATTCTTGCAACACTCATACCTCTTTGGTATACTTGAGAAAGATGTTCCAGTTATTTTCAATCTCCAAGTTCACACTCCGCAAAATATAGGACAATTAACACCTTTGTTAGAAAAAAATTATAGATTTTTTAGGGTAATTTAAATTGCCAAATCATCCTCAGTCCAAACCATCCTGCATTTATAATTAGACAAGGCAAATTATTTGCTCCAGCACCCAAATACTGACCTAGAATCATTTCGGTAGTATAAACATCTCTCTCTCATGAAGGTAATTTCCTAAAACCATCTTGAAATAACATTATCAGTTACGAAATTCGATAAGTGGGAATATTTCCATATATAGAGACTATCTTGGAATCCAAACAATGGAATTAGCATAATTAGTGTTAATACATCTTAAACCAATAATCGTATTAAGAAATGAATAAAATTTCTTTTGAAAATGGTTGAAAATATAAACACATTCAATTTCCTAAGACGCAAGTGATCAATGTCCTTAAAAACCTATCCACGGTATATTATGCAAGTTTCCCAGGATATAATAGGAACTTCTCGGATAGTACCAAGAATTTAAGAACTAGCAAACACGCTCTTTTATGAGCACTAATACACAGGACAATCGAAAGAAAAAAATTAGAAAAGAGAGATACTTCAATTATTTTGTGTTTTGGAGAAGTGAAGTGCCATTATTTATAGAGGGAAGAAAATGTGTAGCTCCCATGGATAGTGGGAGTCGTTTCTGCAAACACAAAGAGTGAGGAACGAAGTGGAAAGAGGCCGCTTGCAACCTAGATTCAATCTATGGAGGATCCCCTAATCTGGAGAGGAAACTGCTCATAACATTCAAAGAAGTAGAGTTATAAAACCCAAGTCCTTGAAGATTTGTAGCAAAAAGGCACTTCGTGATTTCCGCGAGAGATGTCGCGAATTTGAGTTTCTCAAAGAGAAATCACATATTTAGGCTTCGAATTGTTCTATAGTCATTTGTGATTCACGCATTTCACGGGTTTTATGTTTTAGAAATACTATGGTTATACAAATTTGGATTGCAATACTCTGTTTTTCACAACAATCCCCTACATACTGCAAAATTATAAAGAAGGAAGATAAATCCTAGGTCTCATATTAGATGTAATGCATCAAGTATAGCAAGTTATATGAACTAGTCTTAGATTGATGAACATAACATAGTGTAATTGGTATATCAATTACAATACACCTTCACAGTTCTTGTTGTTATCTATGTGTTGTGCTTACTAGGCCATTTGCATGCCCGCTATTCATGAGTGCTCTAGAGATCTTGCCAAGATCTCATGAAATGGATTTTCATCCTTAAGTCTCAGTCCCCTTTATGTTTCTAAAATCATGTTCCTCCCTAAGGGTTTTGTCAGACGGTCGGGCAAATTCTGTTATGACTTAACATAATCAATGGAAATTATTCCACTTTTTAGCAGTTGTTCTACCGAATTATGTCTCAATTGTATATGTCTATTTTTTCCATTTGTAAGTTTTATTTTTAACTGTAGCTATTGTTGATTGGCAATCACAATGTATTGATACGGATGAGATTGACTTCATTCCTAAAGGAATTTTTGCTAAGAAGTCTTTCAACCACTCAGGTTCACTTCCAGCCATTTCAAGAACAACAAACTCTGATTCCATTTTTTTATCTTGCAATAATTATTTACCTGGTTGATCTCCATGTAACTCTACCACCCCAAAGTGTAAATACATAACCACTAGTGGATTTTATCTCATCTGAATCAAAGATCTAGTTAGCATAATTGTACCCTTCTAGCACAACGGAAAATCCACTATATTCAATAGCATAATCCATTGTACCTTTTAAATATCTCATGAATTTTGCAAGTGCATCTCAATGATCCTAACCAGGACATTGAGTATACATGTTCAGTCTACTTCCTACATAAGCAATATGTGGTCTAGAAAAGTTCATTAAATGTAATAAGCTCTCAATTATCTAAGCATACTGAGATTGAGGATTCTCTTATGTTTTTATTTAACTTGGAGTTAACATTTTACTGATTTAAAATCATAATAGTCAAACTTCTTAAGAAGTTTCTTAATATATTGATCTTGGAAGAGGAATATATTATCTCTCTTCCTTATGACTTTAACTCCTAGAATCGCACTTACTTCACCCATGTCTTTCATTTCAAACTTAGATTCAAGAAATAATTTTGTTTTAGAAACTATATCAAAGCATGTACCAAAATTCAACATGTCATCCATATGTAAACATATAATGACACATTCACTATTTTCAAATTTAGTGCACATACATTTATGAACATCATTTGTAGAAAAACCATCATAAAGTAAAACATTATCAAGTTTTTCATGTCATTGTTTTGGCACTTGTTTAAGCCCATACAAAGATTTTAAAAGTTACATACTTTTTCCTCTTCAATAGGAACACATCCTCAGGTTGAGTTATATAAATTTCTTCCTCTAGTTCACCATTTAGAAAAGTTGCTTAACATCCATTTGGTGAATAATTAACTTATGGATAGATGTTAGAGCTAACAACACTCAAATAGAGGAAATCCTAGTAACTGGAGCAAAAGTATCAAAATACTTTGTGTTGGGTTTTTGAGTAAATGCTTTTGCTACTAACCTTACCTTGTAATTTTCTATAGATCCATCAGGATGATATTTTTTCTTAAATATCTACTTACAACCAATAGATTTTACTCTTTTAGGCAAATCTACTAAAGTTCGAGAATTATTTTTCTTAATTGAATCAATTTCAATCCTAATGGCCTTGTCTCAATGTTTTACATCAGAAGCACTAATAGTTTCTTAAAATCTCAAATGATCATTTTCGATAAGATAAGTGTAAAAATCATCTCCAAAGGAGGTTTCCTTTCTCTATCTTTTACTTCTCCTCACATCCTTACATATGACATCATTAGCAATATCTATAGGTCGTTTAGATATATGAGTAACCATTAAGCGAAAAATATGTTAAAAAAACTCAACATATTTTGTCTTTACTATAATATTATGTTCACTTATATAACTATTAAGACCAAAAAACCTATAGGCAACATTATGTTCCGCATAGCCTATAAACAGACAATAAGAAGTTTTAGAACATATTTTTCTTTTTTTAGGATAAGGTAGCATCACTTTAGCTAAACACCCCACACTCTTAAATATTTAAGATTAGGTTGATAACCTTTCCACAACTTATAGGGTGTTTTGCTAGTTTTCTTATGTGGTATTCTATTTTGCAAAAAATATGTTGTAAGAAGAGCTTCACCCTAAAGATTATCATGGGCATTAGAAGTAATAAACATAACATTCATAATTTCTTTAAGAGTCCTATTTTTCCTTTCAGCTACTTCATTAGATTCAGGTGAATATGATGGGGTTACTTCGTGAATGATACCCTCTTTAACACAATAATCATTAAATAGAACACATTCACCACCTCTATCTGATGTAATCCTTTTAATTTTCTTATTTAATTGATTTTCAATTTCTATCTTATAAGTTAGAATCATATCAAAAGCTTTATCTTTATGTTTTATAAAGTTCACTTTTGTGTATCTTGAATAATCATCTATGAACGTTACAAAATAATTTTCACCACCTTTAGTTATGGTTTGTTTTATGTCAACAAGATCGGTATGAATTAAACCTAACAACTCAGTTTGATGTTCTACAAAATGACATACTTTCTTTGTTATTTTAGATTCTATACATATATCACATTTCCTACTTTGTTTATCATGCATGTTAATTAACCCTAGTCATTGCAATTTAATAACATATGAAGAACTTACATGTCCTAATCTAGCATGCCATCATAAGAGTCAACAATGTAAGTCGAAGACAAAGATCTAGATTCATTAATAATCTCAAAAACATTGACACAAAAAAACCTTGATTACAATATCTCCTTCCTACAAACACATTATTTTTTGTCATCACAATATTGTTAAATTCAAATGATACTTTGACCTCCACCTTTCCCAACATAGTTACAGAAATCAAATTAACTCTAATAGTATGTTTGGTTCTGTGGGTGAAGTGTATACGAAGATTGATTTGCATGGATGGACTATATTTAGTTGAACTGATTGTCGACGATTCACTTTGCAGGAGAGATTGCTCGCATTATGTAAGAGATTTGCGTGGAGAGCCAAGTCAACCCAAATAAAATGACATAAATGGCCCTTGTTTGAAGATGTTTTTCCTGTACCAATGCATAGTCATTTTTTCCTATGACCCATGCCTACTTTTGTTTTTGAATTTTCCTATGTCATATCCAATCTATAAACTATATATTATAAATTTAATATATATATTTATAATTAACTATATTAATTATATATTATAATATAATAAAAATAATATTAAAATAAAAAATACATTTTAAACGTATTTATATAATTTAAAGATTTAATGATATGGTTAATAGAAATAAATAATAATGATATAAGTGTAATATAATAAAAGTAGGTGTCATTATTTACAATAAATATAAATTTATATAATGATAATATTGTTATCACAGAAAAATAAATATAAAAAATAATATTGTGTAAATTTAGTATAGAAAAATTAATAAGTTTAGTTTATTAATTATATTTAACAATTTAATAATATTTATTTTAAATTAAATTTAAGTAAGGTTAATTTTATTATTAAATATTTTTTGTAAAAGTTACTAAAACTGTCAATATTATAATTAAATTAAAAATATATTATTTTTAATTATTTTTATAGTTAAGGGTAAAATTGTAATTAAAAAATTTTGTTTACTAAAAATAATTCAAAACTAATTTACACCTATCACATCATTCACAAACATTTCCTTCAAATCCTTTCAAATCTTATCATCTACCCATTAATCCAAACAACCTTACCATCCACACACAATCCACAAATTCATTCAAATTCACTCTCTCAAATCCACTTCCTCAACCAAACAAACCTTAATCGATGGCATATGCAGCACATCGCTTAAAGCTAAAGTTTTTCCATATGTGAGCTTTAGAAGAACTTTACCTTATCCTGGGACAGGAGTTATCCTGGAATCACTGAGAGAAACTTGTTCTTCTCTATCCCCCACACTAGTATAGGAGGAAAACGCACTTCTATTTGTAGATATGTGTGATAGCCCTAGAGTCTACCACTCATTTTCTCACATTGGTCACAAAGTTCACTTGTGGAATGACCGCAACAATTATATCTTCCCTTCAGCTATATTTGTCTTAGGAGGATTGTCGTTCTTAACCCTATATTTGCATTGAGGTACATGATGACTTGGCCTTCCACAGACAAAGTAATTTCACTTATTCTTAAAGGTGGGTTTAGGTCTATTGGGACGAAAAAAATAGATTTATTATTATTCTTTTTCTTGTGATTAGGTTTTTTCTCTTACCTTTTTTAAGGTGGTATGTCTTCAACCATATTTTCCTTGTAAATAAGGCTTTAGCCCTTGTAATAGCACACTCCTTTTTGTTAGTGCCTTCAATGATGATGTGAGTGATGAGGTCTGTTAGTGACATCTATCTTTGTTTGTGCTTTACTTGTTGTTTGTAGCTTGTCTAGGATTGCGGAAGTTTCTTAATCTGAAGTTCCAAAATAAATTCATTAGGTAGGACAATATTCTCTTATTTAATATCTTCAAGCAGCTTGTAATTCGTGATAACAAACCTTTGTTGGATGACATCCTCGACGGTGTATTTAAGGATAAGAGAATTTCAAATATCCTTGCTTCCTTGTATGAGAAATACACATCAAGTAAATAGTTAGATAACACACTAAGAAAGGTGTGACAACATACCTTATTTGTGTGAATCCAATCTTCAATTTGTTTCGCAAGAGAACTAGAGCCATGTTTAGAGGTCTTATGTGAAGAGGCAACTCCGTACATGTCTAACAGGGTAGACAAGCGTTCTTACCAGCGTTGGAAGTTTTGACTTGAGAAAACTTCAATCTTCAAAACATCTGAAAATGACTTCATAAAGATGATTGGTGTTGCGGAAGTACCATTTAACATCTTTAGTGTAGAGTTGTTATTGATTTACATGCTGTCAGCCATAAGTTCTTAAGATTGTTTGTTGTTGAAAATAGCTGAAAACACAAACACAACCAATTTCCCAAAGCGTGAGTGATCACTATCTATAAAGATTTATCCAAAGTGTATTGCATAAGTCCCTAGAATAAAACATGAACTTCTAAGTGATACCAAAAACTTAAAACTAACAAACAAGCTCTTTTATAAACAAAAATTATCATAACATGAGAAATAAATAAGTTAGAAAAAAGAAAAGAAAGATAATTCGATTTTTAGTGTGTTTGAGATAAGTTAAGTGTTTCTATTTATAGAAAAAAGAAAACATATACTTCTTATAAAATTCCTCTCGATCTCCAAATTTTATGACAAGCATTTTTTTTAGCTATCCGTAATGTTTTGTATGTCACAAAGTATTATGAGATTTCTCATTTATATAATAAAACTTTTACAAGAATTACCATATTTGTTTTAAACAACTCATAAATGAGTTCAATTTTATGATATTAAAAGATACAAAAATTGGCATGTAAGTGTGACATGGCTCAATTTTTTATTTCTAATGATTTAAAATTTTACTAGAAATAATTTAAATTTCCATTAACAATCGTTATCATAATATATAGATCGACTTTAGATTCGTTAATAGAATATTTATAATCATAATTAATATAAACTATTTTATTATAATTAGTGTTATTTGTGTTGATTGGAACTACTTCTCATCTTTGACATGTCCCTTTAAATATTATTATCATTTTAAGTGGAACAATGTGATTATTGACTTGTATTTATTTTTATAATAACTAAAGTTAAACACAAAGTTTATTCATAATAGGAATCAAACTACACCAAATTGAAATTTATTAAACGATATTTATTAAATAATTACAATTATTTCTTAAATTAAAATATTTATTAATATTTATAATTTTAGTTAGAGTAGAATTATTAAAATATGTATTAATTAAATAATTATTAAAATTAGTATATTTTAGCTAAACTTAATAAATCATTAAAAATTATTGATTATATGATAAAATAATTGTAATATAATCATTAATATTTATTAATTATTAAAAAAATTAGTAACAAAATAATTAGTAAAATTAATATTATTTATTAGTTACTATTATTATTAATTAATTATACTTTTATAATTTAATATTTACAAATTTAAATATAATAAAATTACTAAATTATTTATTACTAATTATAAATTAAATAATAAAAATTTTAATTTTTAAATAATAAATTAAAAAGTTGTAAAAGAAGAGGGCAGTGTGAATTCGGATGCCGCAACCCAAATTCACACTGATCTGCTAGAGAATAGGTAGTTACAAATTACAATAAAGATCTAAAATGGAAATTTTAATTTTGTTTTTGTTAGATAAGAAAAAATCAGAAGATAATAGGAATGTTTTTTGAGTGGTGAGACATGTTTTTTAGTAAACTATTGCATGGAGTTTAATTATGTTCTCCTCAACTTTGCTAATGTTGCTATCAATTAAGTGATGGATACGTCATATAAAATGAAAAGTAATAATTTATAAAAAAATAAAGTTCCCAAAAATGAAAGTGGAGAAGGTGAGAAAATCGAAGCCCATAAGCAAAGTGGATTTTGTGGTGCCACGTATCTTTCAATTATACCCGGGCCCAATTGTTGGGCCTTACACTGTAATTATACTCCTAACACGTGTTACTTTGTCCAAAGATCTAGGTAACCTTCGATGATAATAATAATAAATACATAATATACAACATGTTACTACAATTTTTTTTAATTCTTAACAGAAGATAGAGATTTTTAGTGCGATTTAAATCCTATTTTTGCAACTATTGGGATGTGTCTTGAACATATGCAAAAAATATTCTCTTTTAAAAAAACCATTCTTCTATGTTTTTTTTTATCCTTTTAAATGTTAAATTGTTGCAAATGGGAAACCTTTGATCTTGTTTTTCATATAAAAGTCACTTGTTTGTCTCTTCTGAGAAGCAAGTCATGAGACAGAGAAGAAAGTGAGAAACTGTGCAATCAACTGCTCCTTTCTAAAGCAATCGACAACTCTTTCTGAAAATATCAGTTATTACAAACCAAACCACATTCCCAACTTTTCTTCTCTCTTCATTATAATTTTACAAACTCAATCTCTGATTCTGAGCCTCGCATCCTTCAAAATAAGAAATGTTTGTGAAGAAACTAGTAGAGAAAGCTTCCATCAAGAAGGTAACTCCCTATCCCTTCTCTCTTCTCTTTCTTTATTTTCATATTCTTCTTTTTCTCTTTCACCATTCATTCATTGCTATCATCATCATCCAAATTCTTAGGACATTCCTTAAAACTGAAACACCCATCACTTCTTTATGCCAAGTTAAACTATCACTCAAAGTTTTAAACCATCACTCATCATCATCAATTTTCTTACGAATCTAGATTTCCTTTTCTTTCTTTTGCTTTTGAACTTCGATATTCGGTTCATATTATATTTTAAGTCAAAAAAATGAAGACTTCGATTGTAGGAATACAATTTAAAACATAAATTGGAGGATACTATGGTTGTCATACCAATATATTTATATTATGCTAAATTTCGTTTTCATCCTTACTCTATCGAGTATTTTAATTCATATTAAAATTCTATAGCTCAAATATTAAGAATAATGTAACGGATATATGATGAGCATGTGGTATATAAAAACTGGGTTTCTTAAATGTTTTACATAATATCTTTTTTTAATTATGTGATCAGTTCTTTTTTATGCAAATTTATTTGACTATTTACCTTGTTCCGTTTCTGGTTTTAAAAATTTTCACTGAATCTCGAGAAAAGGAAAACGTTCTGGGTCAGTTGAGTTGTGTGTTTCAGAGCTGTTCGTACTTGAAAATTAATTAAATTAAAAGATATTTATGGAAACAGACACAAACGTTAATTAGCGTGTAAATGTTTTCTGCGCATTACGTTTGAAAATAATAAGTTCATTTTAAGGACCAAATCGTATTTACCATATGACGATGAAATGTGATAACTTTAACTTCCAAATTAAGTCTCAATTCGAAGTAATTACGATCCTCCACAGTAATTTTAACAGTGACACGAGAGAGGGGGAACAGAAAATAAAAGAAAAGAAAAAGATACGATATATATATATATATAAAAGAATGGATAAGATTTATGGTCGGTGGTATATTGATGAGTGGGCCCATGTTTGAATGCGTTAATGTTGGTCAAGATCTGATAACCCACTTCCACTAGAATCCAAGGCCCCATGGAGGTACAGTGATTTTCATTTCTATGGAGGAAAGGATAATTTACACTGAAAATATTAAAATTCCAAAAAGAAATCTTCAAACAATAATCCGTTTTAGTCCTGTTTTAAAACTATTAAAGTCATTTTAGTTAATTAGTTCCTATCATTTTAGTAAGTTATTTTATTTATTTAAGCCCTTTATGTAGGTGAATCATACTTTCAGAGTCTAAAGTAATTGTTAAAAGATGAAAATGGAAACAATCAGACCCAATGTATTGTTAGTTGTGAATATGATGAAATAGAAGTAGTTCTTCTTTGTTGTAAGTTTGAGTCTGAATTTAAAAATTTGAAAAATACATAAAAAAAAAAGAAGAAGAAAAAAGTACATAAACTTGCATGGTACTTACTTTTAGAAGATGACACGAACTCAGAACAAATACAGGCTTCAAATTCTGAGCTGTTTTTATTATATTGTAATTAAATAATGTGCAAATAACATTACTCTTTATGTATGAAAACCAGCCACAGCCTTAGAAGGCAGTACTAAAATTATAGGCATTGAATTTTGTGAATTTGTTTGCAGAGTGGTGGAAATTCATGGGAAGGATTAAAAGCTAGTGATGTAGATCCACGGTTGGTATTTCATCATGGGGTGCCATCTGGTGGTTCCAGTTTCGCCTATGACGCCATTCAGAGGATACTGGCTCTTTCTACAAAGTATGCTCCCCTCAACTACATGCATAATGATTCAAACTATGGGGCCATTATAGTTCATATCATGAATATATACTCTCATACTTGTTACTTTCTGATTCATTGTGTTGAAATGAGTGAGTTTTCATGCTTGAAACTGATTTTGTTGACTTTTTCAAAAAGGGATGGCCAGATTAAGCTCTATGGAAAAGATAATGCTCAAGCCATACTTGAATCTAGTGAAGCTCAGCCTAGCAAGTTTCTACAGGTTATGTGCATTACCCATGCAAATGGGACAGTTCCCTCGTACTGTTGTGAAAAATGTCCCTTTCTTTAGGAATGTAAAGTATGCCTGTGTATTAACAATGCTTTTATATTTCATTCATGCAGTTCATCCAGAACCAAGGTGTCCTTATAAATGTTACTTCCAATAACCATATTGAGGCAAGTATACATATGGGGACTTGCTCACTTTTGTTGTATTTTTCCATGTTGCCTATGAATTTAAGCTTGTTCCACTAACATCATTCGGAATACTATTATTTTCTTTTCAGTGAATGTGTCAATATACTTTTATTATCATGTTTAAGATCTCAGTTTATTAGGAAAATTGATTGTCCTGAAAGATATCAACATTTAGGTTTGGGACATAGACAAGAAATCGCTGTCTGATGTGTATATTGCTAAAGAAGAAATCACATGTTTTGCAGTCATTCAACATAGCCTCTATATGTAAGTAGTAAGTCTAATTCAGAGCAAGCTATGAAGCAAAGCTGAGTGAGTTATGACCTTGCATGTATCTGTGTTGGCAGGTACATTGGACATTCTAATGGTGATATTTCAGTTTTGATGCTTGATCAAGAACCGTCATGGCGTTTGGTTAAGATGAAATACACCATACCTCTCTCAGCTTCATATGGTGAGAAACATATTGCAGCCTTGTTTCTTTCTCCTTCACATGTTACACGTAAATCTTAAACTCACATTTGAATTTAAAGAAAATATTATACGATGATGATTATACGTTTTGTTGGTTCTTAACATGACCCTCGTTCGTCTCTTAAAGCACCTGGTTGCAATTTAAGTTCCTTAAGTATCTTTGTTTAGGTAACTCTGAAGTGTCTGATGATACTGTTGTGACGCACGTACTGCCTCAACCAGCAGCTGAAACTAAGAGGTGATCTTCACAAACACAGCCATCCTTTGGATGTTTTTATATACATATTTTGGTTCATGTTTTTACTTGATCATTTATTTGTACAGTCAAACTTATGTCTCTTATGTGTTCCATTGCAGGGTTCTCATAATATTTAGAAATGGTCAAATGATATTATGGGATGTTCAGGAAAGTAAATCTATTTTAAGAACTGGTGGAAATATGTTGCAGCCACTGCATAATGAAACAAAAAAAGTGACTTCGGCATGTTGGGTGTGTCCATTTGGAAGTAAAGTGGCTGTAGGGTACAACAACGGAGAGCTCTTCATTTGGAGAATCCCTTCTCTAAATATAGAAAATGGCTCAGCATCTGAATCTAGTAATCAGAACACTCCATTTCTCAAACTTAACTTGGTATATAGGTCAGACAAAATTTCCATAGGATCAATAAAATGGGTTTATGCTGGAGGAAAGGCTAGTCGACTATATGTTATGGGAGCTTCTGAATCTGCAACTTCAAACTTGTTGCAGGTATGTAAATGCTTTGTTCAAAGCATTTATAACAAAATATCTTGTCGTACGACAAATTATTTGAACATTTCTGTATCTATATCTTTCTTTAAAATGCGATATTCCTAAATGATGGCCCTTTTCTGAAACAAGTAAAACTATAGTTTTTGGTTACGAGCTAAAGGAACTTTAATTTTCAGAAGGCATACTGTGCCCTTTGTTCAATGAATTAGAGCTAGGTATAATTTTCTAAATTAACACGTACCACTTTTCACTATGATGTTTTCTCGTTTAACTAAAAGGAATTTGGCTCATCCTTTCCACTCCCTCTAGTATATCTTAGATCTTGATACCAGTTACATCATGAGGCAGGTAGTGTTGCTGAATGAGGATACAGAATCTCGCACAATTAAACTTGGACTTCATCTGTCTGAATGTTGTACTGACATGGAGATCATGTCATTAACTTCAACTGAGCAAAACAAGCACAAACAAGATTCTTTCATTTTGCTTGGAAAGTCAGGCCATCTATATTTGTATGACGATAGTTTGATTGAGAAGTACCTGCTACAATGCCAATCTAAGTCAACACCTTCACTTCCAAGGGAAGTAATTGTGAAGTTACCTCTGACAGAAGCAAGCATCACAACAGCAAAATTCATCTGCAACAATTCTAATGTGTTTAATTCTGAAGATGAGGTAATACGGTTCTGAAACTATAAATTTTGCTTTACCATGTTCATTCAGTTTGCAATCTTTGCTTTACCATGTTCATTGTTTTTGCAATCCACCTTTTTGTAAATGCATTGATTTGGACCTTGTTTGTCTGTAACATAGTATTACACACAGCTGTTCAACAACTATCCATTGTTTGTTCCTGTTGAAACAAATCAGAAGGATGGAATCATCCTAAGTTCGGCCAAATTTACTGGATTCTCCAAAGTTCAAAACTTGTACATAACTGGACACAGCAATGGAACCATAACCTTCTGGGATGCTTCATGCCCCATTTTCACTCCAATTTTGCAATTGAAGCAACAGGTAACACTTTTATCAGTCACACCTACTCTCAAGTTGCATTGAGTGGAAAGAAACAAGTAGTTTGTACAACAAAATAATTCATACAAAAATGTTAGCTTTACTAACAACCTCCAGTATACACAATTTGCCTGCATAATATGCAAATGCTCTTTCTGTCTTCTTTTGAGGTGCATTTCACTCTTTCCAAAAGAAGCTACTTTCGTGAATGCAAACCATCAGCCAACTTATTTGTCTAAATAAGTTACTGATTTTATTGGCTAATCATGCCCATGTTTTGTGTTGAAGTACTGGATTGATAAGGAAATTTGTAAATGTTCTTATATCCCTATAACCAAGTAAATGTTGAATAGTCAAGTATGTTATACATCAAGATATTATTAACTTTAAGCTCAAACGAGCTCTTGCTGGACTAAAGGCAATTTATTTTCTTTTCCATGTATTTAAAAATTTTACTTAATTTATTTTCTTTGTTTCTTATTATTTGTTTCCTCCATCTCAACCCAGAGTGAAAATGACTGTTCATTAAGTGGTATACCGTTGACAGCATTATACTTTGATATCAATTCTCTAGTTCTTGCTTCCGGTGACCAAAGTGGAATGGTGAGGTTCCTCGCTATGATAATTTCCTTCTCTCTCGCATCATTCCCGCCTGCCTTTAATGTTTCTGACATAAACATGATTTACAGATTTGCATCTTTAGATTCAAACCTGAACCATATGCCACTAACAGCTTCATGTCTCTTACTGGTATGTGGTATCACAGCACATACCCTTTGCTTGGTTATCATTTATCATAAAGCTTGTATGATTCATATATTAATCAATACTGAGTTCACTTTTTCATTCCTTTTTGTACAGGGGGTACAAAGAAAGGGACTGATCATATAATCCAAAGCGTGAAACATGTAAAGAGTACTGGTGCAGTTTTTTCAATAAACATAGATCCCAGTTCAATGCATCTTGCTGTTGGTTCTGATCAAGGACATGTGAGATAATTTTCTACTCTTTTTTTTTTGGGTTTTGAAAATGTGGTTTTAGCTTGCTAGTCCTAGTATTCAAAGAAATGAATTTAAGGTACATATTTCCAAAAGCATTTTTAAAAGAAAAGGCCAGTTTTGCAATTGTATTAAAAGAAATAGAAGTCCTCAATTTATGTTGGTCTTCAGCAAGGATATTCCCATAAGCATAATTACCAGACTAACCAATCTAGCACTAATGCAACTAGAATGGCCCTACAAATACCAAGGATCGTAGGACTTCATAAGCAACTTGATTAAACAAATTTACAAATAATGAGGACCAATTAGCAGAACCAAAAAGAAGCATACTGTCTCTCCTTTGCGCAACATTCTAGCAGATATGTTTGGGTGGTAATTTCTAAATATTTTGTTACTTCAGCTTTGACAAGATCGACATATATTGCATTGGACTACCTATTTTGTGTTCCTTGTGTTTTGAGATTATAGTTGTTTATTTACTTTACTAAATAACTTTTATGCAGTAACGTTTATTGATCCAATTTGCTGCAGGTTTCAGTTTTTAACATAGATGGGCCAACTTTGTTATACCAGAAACATATTGCGAGTGAAATTTCTCCTGGTATCATCTCTCTGCAGTTCCTAACCTGCAGTTTACATGGTTTTGAAAAAGACATTTTAGCAGTTGGAACAAAAGATTCATCTGTTATGGCACTAGATAAAGTAAATGGAAACACACTAGGCACAGGAACTATTCATCCTAAGAAGCCCTCTAAAGCTCTATTTATGAAGGTTTTGGGTAAGAGTTTGTGTGGTTAGCATAATTATCAATTATCAAAAATTCATTGATATATAAGTTTACATATGCTCATTATCAAGATTTCAACACTGTTCTTGATTGACGTGAAAGAAATTACTGAAAATGGTAAAAGGAATGTTATCGTGATACACAGATGGACAAGGTGAACAGGTCACAGGATCAATTACAAAAGATGGATTAGCCTTGAGTGAAAGGAACCATATTGACGATGCAACAACGAAGCATCAGTATATTCTGCTTTGTTCTGAGAAAGCTTTATATGTCTATTCATTGGTGCATGCGATTCAGGTGATGCATGAATTCCTTACATCCATAATCCGGAGTCATGAATAACAAAAACATCAGCTGATTCTTGCAATGATGTATTCCAGGGAGTTAAAAAGGTGCTATACAAGAAAAAGTTTCATTCCTCTTCATGTTGCTGGGCATCAACATTCTACACCCATTCTGATGTCGGCCTTGTACTTATTTTCACTAGTGGAAAAGTAGAATTAAGGTGGTGCTTTTTCTCAGTCTGAACTTTATATGATAACATATTTTGATGGTATAGAACCCATGAAAAGATATCATCTGTAACAACTCCACCGATTTTGAAGATAGTTTTTCACTGACAAACGTTAAGAAAAATATTTCATTGTTTGTAATGTAACGTTTATCTCCCATCATTTCCTGGCATAACCCCAGTGTGCTTTTCAAGTCAGACAAGAAAAAATGCATAATTTAATCCTAAGTTTTTTATTACTGCCATTTTTCTTTAGATAATGAATAAAACAGTAATTGGTTTTTTAGTAGTCCAAAAACCAGTATGAGGTCAATTATTTCAATATTCATGAGCTTTATATTGTATTAGTTGGAATTATCATTTTTCCAAAAACCAACAAATGTGTTTCCTAGAATTTGGTCTAATTCTGTATTTTTCCGGGAGATATAAAGAACTTCAGTTTTTTAAGTGCATGTCAAGTACTCCCTTTTTTCTCTTAGCTATAATAATTTAATACATATCATATTTTATATCATAGGTCTTTGCCAGAGTTATCCCTGGTTGTGGAGACTTCAATTAGAGGTTTCAGTTACTCTCCTCCAAAATCAAAGTCGTTTTCTGAGAGCCAGATATGTTGTTCATCCAAAGGAGATCTTGTTTTGGTATGAGCATTGTTTTCTAACAGTACAAATTTCTTTAGAAGTTTTGTATTTAATAAACTCTAGTTCCATTTCCAGGTAAATGGCGACCAGGAAATTTTTGTTGTCTCATTGTTGGTCCAAAGGAATATTTTCAGGTATATAACTATACACAATATATGCCTCAAGAGTGAAGATGCCATAGTAAATATTATCTATCTCTTGCTCCTATACATAGTACAGAGAAATACTTCGTTATGGATATTGGAATAATATTCCTCACAGAGAAGATGAAAAGTGGTAGTAGTATCAGGACCCTCATTTTTACATTGTGTTGAATTCTAGGCTTTTGGACTCTGTTAGCTGCATCTACAGGAAAGGAATGATGCTTTCACAAGAAGAGCTTGTCCCTAGCCCAGTCATAAATAAGGAAAAGAAAAGGGTAAATAATTTTAATTATTCTTAATATATATATATATATATATATATATATATATATATATATATATATATATATATATATATATATTGTGTGTGTGTGAGTATAGACAGATAGAGATTCATTATCTGTGATAAAAGGTGTTTAATCTTCATTTTGGTCTTCTCAGGGTATATTCAGCTCTGTCATCAAAGATTTTACAGGCAGTAAAGAAAAGCATGCTCCCATCGTGGAAACAGAAGATTCTAAAGAAAGTATCCAGAAACTCTCAGCTATCTTTTCAACTGAAAATTTTCCATGTGATGCTGATAATAATGATAATCTGACTGGTGATGAAGATAAGCTTGAATTAGATATAGGTACGGAAGTCCCTTAGATATGAGCTGCTGAATATTACATAGCCTACAACTACGAAACAGAAATTGTCTATTTATATTATGAATATATGGCCTTTTCATTGACTCTACTAGTCAGAAAATACAAGTGGTATATAAATCGACTGCTTCCTAAGGCATTTCTCGTTTTTGTATCATATGGATAAATAAATAAGTTTGAAACAACCATTTTGGTGCCTTCTGTACAGATGACATTGACCTGGATGATCATGAGGAAAAACGAAAAGATCAAGGTATATTGGGAGGTTTTAACAAGAAATTGCCTGGAAAGTTTGAGGCTCTAAAAGGTTAGTAACTTCACTTCTGTGAGACAATTAATTAGTCATAGTCAAGAAGTTATAAACTTGAACTACTGGGATTGGGATGAAATAAAATCATATTTGCTCATATGATCACTCATTTTATCATTTGATTTGGGATAAGAGTGAAAAAAATGTAATACCCTTCATTTAGCGAACATTGTCCGGTAGTGCTCAGAGTTTGTCTTCTAGGCTGTTCTAGCCCTTGTTCTGAATATGAACACTGCATTTTCCCTGCACAAGTTGAAAAATGTTGTGTTTAGTACAAATGTCAGTGCTGAGACTTGAACTTGTAAATTTGTAACCTCCTGCCTACTACCAAACCTATTAGCACCTGCCCATTGACCTGCATAAACGAATAACATAATGGTGGCTGGATTTTCAAATTTGGAAGTATGCGGTATACCTAAAATCATGACAGGAAATTTTATCAAAAATCTTTGCGTAGGGAAAAACTGAAAATAAGAAGTGTATTGATAATGAGAAGAATATATTACAAAAGGATTACATAGGACCTTTACACTAACAAATTAACTATTCTACTAACAAACTTCTAATTAACAGGACAAAGTAGTTATCTTATTAGCCACTGCTTCTGTTCAAGTTTTCTAGATTTCCCTTTGAAAACCAATTAACTCAGGCAAGCAAAGACTGCATTTTAATTTTTAATAAGCTGGAAGACAATCAAAGTGCTTACCTTCTATGCTGCTAGCTAAATTAGTTGAAATTGAATATGCAGGAAGGTTAAAAGAGATGAAGGGCAAAATCCAGAAAACATCGGGTAAACAAGAACAAGAACAAGATGAGCAAGCTGGTGCAGTCGATCAAATTAAGAAGAAATATGGGTTTTCTTACTCCAATGTAAGTACATTTAATCATGTATTGCGGGAAACCGTTATTTGTTCAATGGAACCGGGCTTCAATCTTTGAATCTGGCACTGCAGGAAACAGGCGCAGCTAAATTGGCACAAAGCAAGTTGCAGGAGAACATGAAAAAATTGCAGGTATCTTTGATGATAAAAAATAATGAATTTCCAATATTTTAGCTCAAACAGTTACTCAGAACACGTGTCAAATTTGGTTAGTACATGAACTTGGTATTTGACAGGGAATCAACCTCCGAACAACAGAAATGCAAGATGAAGCAAAATCATTTTCATTATTGGCAAACCATGTACTGCGGACTGCTGAACAGGATAGACAAAATTAAGAGCATCTACCTCACCTATTGGACCAGAAATTTCGAAGCGTTATGCATTTGTAATGTGATTAGCTTTGTTTTGCTTTTGTATTTATAATTTGTCTAATGCTGGAAGAGTAAATTATTAAAGTTTTGGATTTACATGAGGGATTTAAGTAAAGAACAATTTCTACCATTTTCCCCTCTTAAATCATGAATCTATTTATTTGTCATGATTCCGCCACATAGCAGGAGGGAACAAGTTATTTCATCATCTTTTTCACCATAATCACTCGAAGCAATGCTACAAGGAGGCAAATTGCAAATATGCATTTGGAGTTCAATAGCTTATTCACGTATTCAATTGTTAGGAGTCAACCATTCATTTGATGTTTAATAGCATAACCACTATTTACCCTGCACTTTTCACTGCTCTATATTCCTATATAAACATGAGACAATGAGTAATTAACACTTGACCTATAAACATGAGAAAATGAGTAATTAACACTTGACCTAAAATAACCAGTGCTTAATGTTAAAACCAAGGTAATTTCTTATGGGTAAAAGTGATTAAAAATTGTTCGGAATAATCAAAATAAGAAGTTCAAGTGCGAATCCCACTGGTGGGGATAGAGATTATCCGTCATAATAGGTAAGAAAAATGCAGCCAAGTGGATTCCCAAATTTTAAAAGTCAAAAGAAGTATAGATCTTCTATACCACAGAAGCATCAAAACTAATATCAACAGAAAAAAGGCATCAACTTACAACAAGCAGACAAAATAAAACTGAAGATCGAAATTTCTCAGAAAATTAAATTGAAACGTATCATAGCATTGACTTTAAGTACATAATCATGATACTGAACCCTAATTTCGATTGTGAACTAACCTAAATCTAAAGAGACCAAAATAAAAATTCCGAAACTAATTATCAGAGTGATGTGGCTGGGAACCGTCCTATCAAATACTAAACCCAACATCTATTCAAAATATTCTTTCCCACATCAACCTATGCTCCATCACATGTAGCAAATTTCACTCATCGTCCTCCTCGTCCTCCTACAAGGGGAAAACAAACAAAAACAATTAAATAATGATTAATCACAAATACAAATCATAATTAATGATTAAATTAGTAAATTATTCTACCTCATCTTCCTCCTCATCGTTAACTTCAGATTTTGACTTGTCGGACTCTTCTTCCTCCGATGTTTTTCCTTCCTAAACATCAAAACCACAAATTCAGTCAACTATCAATTAAAATATATTAAAAACAATAATGAATCCACCAAAAAAAAAGATAACAATGTATTCACCAATTTCCTATTATAGGCTGAGATACTCTTCTCGTACTCTTCTTTCTTCTTCTCAGCCCTAGCAATGAAGGGAGCTTTTTCCTGAAACATTGAATTAAACTAGTATCAAATCACTTGCTCAATAATCACGCAGCCAAACAATCAACAAAATAATCTTCAAAAGCAAAATACTCACAGCATCAGACATAGATTTCCATTTATCACCACCAGCTTTACCAACCTATAATAGTTTTCACAATAACAATACACATAAGGATCCAAAAATCAAGAAAACATTAATCCGCTTCTCATAAAAAATAAGGAACGAGAAAACTCACAACAGCCACAGATTTGTTGGCTGGATGTTCCTTCTTGAACTGCTCTCTGAACTCAGACCTAAAACAATCGAAAAACCTCGATTTAATATCACCAAAAGGAAACACAAAAATTCAAAAATAAAGCAAAAATCAACAAAAAATAAAAAAAAATAAAAAATAAATCCGCACATGAAAACGAAGAAAGCACTTGGAGGTCTCTTTGGCTTGTTAGGATCCTTAGCAGCCTTCTTCGATTGTTTCCTTCCAGCACCAGCGCCCTTGCGCTTCAACCTACATGCAACAGGAACAAAACTAAAACTCTAGATCGAAAAAACCAGATCTAAAACGCAGAAAGAAATAATCAACAACACAATACCTGTTATCGGCAGCTTTAGTATCGGCTTTAACCTTCGGCATGGCAAAAATCGATGAACACAAGAAGACTCTAGATAGAGTTAGCGCAAGGGTTTCACAGAGAGAAAGGGAAAAGTGAAAGTGCGTTGTGCTGTGAGATTTGGGCGCGATAGAAGGGGATAAGAAGGGTTGTGGGGAGGGGCAGTGTAGAGAAAACGCAAGTGAAAATCGAATCGCGAAAAAATTGAAGTTGGGGTTTTACGCGGGATTTCGACTATCTTTCGCCACGTCAGCGATCCGTGTGCTGCGAAATCATAGGCTATCACCAACGCCTCTAAATCAATGTGTTTCCTCTGTGTGTGTGATTTGGAGATGAGGATGGTTGCTTTGGAGTTTTAGCACTGTACACTGTGTTTTGAGAATTTATTGGCACGCGTCACTGACTTATTGGTGTGACTGATTTACCCTTTAGGGGTCTCCAATATTACCAAGATGCCACTGGAATTAGAGTAACGCGCCACGTGAAGTTTAGAATGAGATATTTTGGACTTCGTAGGGGTATGTTTGTAAAACCATGTTTCTTACTTTTCCGATTTTTCTAATAAATTAATTATTGGATGGTAATGACTAATAATGACTTGTATATCTCGACTAATTTGAGCGCTTCTAAATTTAAAATAAAAAATACCAAACTATTTAAAAAATAATAATGAATAATTTCAATCAAGTAATCATTATTATTTTAGATTAATAATTTGATAACAGAAATTTTAAATTATTTTAAAAAAATTGAATGAGACTTTCACAAAATTAATAGAATTAGTAGAAATACATGCACAAAGCATGTAGATCCATATCTTTAGTATATATAATAGAATAATTAAGAGAGAAGGAAAAGTTATAGGTAGATGCAACCTATACAATTGTGTGTGGGGGAAGCATTATATTTTAATGATATACTGCCCATTAGATAAGGTACACCAATAAAGGACATGTGCACTAAAATTTAATTATATTTTTTTATTTATTGTCATAAATATTTTAAATTATAAATTTTTCATTCTGTTTTATTGTATGGTGAATATATTTTATACCCTGGTATAATGTCATCTTTAATTACTGATCATTCGTTTCTTAAAATATAAAAATTTAATTTTTAGAATTAAATATATTAAAAATGATATATTACAACAGATAATAGAGTAAAATATCTGGAAATCTATTCATAAGTCATAAAATAAGAAAGCTGTAAAAAATTTAAATACAATCCATAATTATTCTAATTTGTGACATATAGCATAAATATGTTTGTTTCGATTCACTAATATTTCAAAACTCGGCAATTTATTTCAAACAATCTGTCTTACAATTAAGGAAATTCGTTTAAAAATGTTTCCTAAAAAAACTAATTAAAGATACAGATAAATAGTTTTGTAAATTACATCTAAAAAATATCACTTAAACAGTGAGAATGGGAAATTTTTCTTATTCAAAAAGTAGAAAATAAACCATTCATCTTCTTCTTCTCTTCTTTCCTTATATAAAATTATTTTTATAGAATAAAATATTATTATTTTTCAAGGTGGTCAGAGTTCCTCATCCAAATCAATGTTCAAACCACTTGTTCGTCAATTTGATATAAAATCAAAGAAAATAGTGCAAATATATCCACAAATAGAGATAACCATAATTTTTTTTAATTAGTTTCTAACTACCAAGCATTAGATATCTTGACAGTATCTTAATGTTTAAAGTTAAAATTATATATTTATTAAATACCAATCACACCAATAAGCAATTTAATATATAAGATCTCACAACTTATATTTTTATTAATAATTTCACACTCCAGGGAATCTCACAATTAATAAATTTTCAAAAATATTATATACTAGAATACTGAATAGTAATATTTTTTTACATGATATCAAACTATAATAAATAATTTATCATGATTTAATATTAATAAAAATTTGAAGATTTTAATATCAAAGATTTGTCATCTATAATAATGTATATAATTAGATTTTCTGTATACAAATTATTTTCTTCTTATTTCAATTAAAGGTTAATTATAAAAATGCAAAAAAAAAATAATATAATGAAAAAAAGGAAAGAAAAAACTAATATCAACGAGTTTTAAAAAATGTAACTAGCTATGTTTTAGTACAATAAATTATAAATATTTAAAATATGTTATTTTATATAATTAAGTTTCTTTTATTACTACATAATTTCAACATAGTATGTGATAAATAGTATATTTAATCATCTTAATTTATATAATAAATAAAAATAGAAATAAAAGTAATAATAATTCCAATATATTTTATTTATAAACAAGGTATACTAAATGTTGTTCTTTTTTACAAAAATATTTATAAAACTGACATGATAAAAATGAAATTATGTTATTGGTTGCAAATGTTTTATAAATCTAATACAATACAAATGGAAAGTTTACAAAGACCTAAGTTCAGGATATCTAAAGAAAACTTTTCCTACATAAAATGTTTTTGAGACTTGATCATGTTGTCAAACTTGTTATCATGAAATTAGTTTTTTTTTATATTTTTTAATTAGATTATCATGAAGTGGACTTTAACGAGAAAATATATATTTTGATACCGTAATTGATCAAATACTTCCGTTTGACACTAATTTTTTTAATATAATATTATATAATAATGAAATAATAATTTATTTTAGTATCAAATTAATGTAATTTATTGTTTGGAGTCTTAAAATATCATAAATCCTTTAATAATATCTTTTTACATTAAAAATAAATAAATAATATATTTTTTATTGAAAATTCAATTGCACCAATTATCGGATTTCTCTTAAACTGATCATGGTAAAGTATGTAAACTTAGTCTTATATAATTTCATGCAAAACCAAGGTCTTCTTTTTATAAACATAGGTCAAATCTTATTAAACTAGGTTTTCAATATGTAAGAAGTCACATGTCTTTTATTATTTGACAATATCATTATAATTAACTTTTCTAATTAAGAAGTTTAGTCCATTATTTTTCACTTAACTTTTTTAATTGAGAGACTTGTGTCAGTTACATTGTTTTTGGGTCATACAAATGTTACTCCTCTAAGGTAATGTAACAAATTTCATTTAACTTCAATTTAAAAACTTAGAGAAATATTTTGACTCTAATTTCTTATCATCTAGTTAAGTTTATCACTAAAATAATTGTAATTAACTTTTTAGTATTACCAAACTGAAAAAAATATCAATATAAGTAAGTTGTATCTTGATTTTATTTTAAAAAAGTTATCGTGATGATGTATTCCAATATAAACACAAGTTAAATGAAGAAGTCGTGTTATAATAAGACGACTCTAGTTGTGTCTAATTAATACGATTTTGTCATCCAAATTTGGTGTTAAAGTCATCCTATCTTGGTGAAACTCTTATAATTAAGAAGTTCGGTATGTTGTTTCTTACTTAACTTTCTTGATTGAGACTTCTTTTATTATATGTTTTTGACATACAAATTATTCATAAAATGTTTACTAGTATTTCATCGTTTTCAAGTTATGTATATTTGAAAACTCCTCTCAAAGGTTAATATGACAATTTTTAGACTTCATATTAAAAACTCAGAGAAATGACTACACTCTAATTATTGATCATCTCATTAAGTCGTTCTACTAAAAGAAGTACAATTCACTTTTTAATATTATTAAGATAAAAAACGGAATTATCAATATAAATAAATTGTGTCTTATTAACACGAGTTTATTCAAATAAATCATTATAGTGATACACCATTTCAATGTGAATAGATGCTAAGACGACTTTAATTATGTTCAATTAACACAATTTTGCTTATCCAAATTTAGTGTTAAAGTCATTAGATCTCAGTAGGACTTCTTCATTTGACTTGTGTTCACACTAAAGTGTTGGCATCACCATAACGACTCTTTCAAAATAAACTCATATCAACAAAACACAACTTACTGATACTGGTAATATTAAGATAAATTGCACCATTTTTGTAAAAAAAAATAAAATTCTTCTTATTTTAAAATATGATATAGGTGTTAAGGTAAAGTGTTACTATCATAAACTAAATTGAACTAACTTTATTAATAAAGTTTATCAATATCTAAAGAAATTATTTATTATGACTCACAAATAAGCAATAAAGAATATTTTATTAATTTTTTTATTTTAATTCTAAAATCGTGTGATTTTAAAAAATAAAAAATTAATTTTCAAAGAACATTATAAAACTTGAACAAAAAATTATTGTAACATCGACACAAAAGTATTGTAACAATGACAACATATATTATAGATTGAATTTCTACTTATCATTTTAGAACACTCACTTCTATCTCGAAGATATTGCATAATAATTTTAGAAATTATCCTATTAACAACTAATTTGATAATATACTTACCTACTAACAATTTAGAATTAGACAACTAATTTGATAATATACTTATCTACTAACAATTTAGAATTAGATTTTTTGTGTGTATAATAAACTTGTAAATAAATAATCGAAGTTTTTTATCTTCTTAATCTTATCATTTTTCTAACAAAATATATTTTCAAAATTAACTAAACTTTAATTATCAATGTGTCTAGTACTAACTAACAAAAAATTATATTTTGATTAATTATATATATAATTTTTTTTAATTACTTGAATTTCTCTTATGTTTTATCTTTCTTTAGAGAGTTTTTTTTACTGTGATCTAATACTTAGTAATTAGAAGAGAAAAAAGTACATTTAGTTAGGTGAGTTATATATATATATATATATATATATATATATATATATATATATATATATATATATATATATATATATATATTTATTTATTTATTTATTTATTGCGAATTTTGTATTAATAGGAGTCCAAGTAAGATAATCAACACTTACCTGTATGTCTTATGTTTTTTTTGTGTCAAAAAAATATTTGATTTAATTGTTAATACCTTCTTAATATAATTTTTTTCTTTGTTTTGTTAGAAAGTTCATTTTAAACCTTATTTCTTATTCTAGATCGATCTAGAAATAGTTGTGTAAGAACATTGTTTTCTCTTTATTCTTTTTTATCATCCTTAGAAGAAGAACATTACCCTATCATTTAACTACATTTAACTACATGAAATCATTAAAATGAATGAAATCATTTAAAATTGTTGTAAATCCATAAAATAATTTTAAATATTATAATTTCATTTTTTATAAATCCTTCAAAACCTAAAACACAAAATTTTGATTATAAAACTTTTTTTAAAAGTATTTTATTTTTTATAAAAAGTAAAAAATTGCATATTCTTTTATTTTAAAAAAGTATTTTATGCACTGCTTTCTATTCATACAAAAACCTTCTACAAGTACATAAAAAAAAGACTTTTGTATATAGTTTTCCATTTTTTATTTAAGCAAGAAAAAGAAAAAGAAAAAGAAAAAAAAGAAAAACTACAGGCTAAGTCTTGAAAGGGGTGCCCATTGTTGATACCTTCCTAAAATTTGCAGGCTGATCTAGGATTCACGTTTTGTGAGACTCTCAAACTATATAGTATTCCTCCTTCAGTTGAAGCACATTCAGCGATCTCAAAGACCATGTATGTGAACCTAACTTCGTCTTTCTCATTCCTTATTCCCCCAATTTCTTCTCCCTTTTGCTAATTTCTGGGCCCTTATTTCTGTGCGGTTCTGCTTATGACTATAACTTGTGTGTGCATGTAAAACTACTATTGTTTAGCGTTTGTAGGAGATATTTCTGTTAATTTTATGGTGATTGAGGTTGATCATTGTATGAAATTATGTTTAATTTTGTTGTGTGCGCTTGGCTAGGTCGGTTTGCCGAACAAAATATTATCAGGTCTTAGGTCAGCCACCAAAATGCTTTCTGATTTATCTCTTAATTTTGTGTGTATAACATGCCTAATTTTCTGTCAACTTTGTGACTAGGGTCGATACTGTATTGTTACACCCGGTGTAGCTTTTTGCTTATATTTAGGTTATATGACTCTTTCAGTAAGTGTAGCGTTAGGTATATTGCTTCACTAGTAGTAGCTTTTAACCTTGAACTACTTTTGATTGTAATTTGTATGACTTTTCTGGCTTTGATGTTGTTTAGACATGTCGGGCTTAATGGACTGTGTGCTGGATGAAAATACACTGTTATGATCCTTGTTTGGTGCTCTTTTGCTATAAGAAAATTATCTAAGTTTTTAGCCAAAAGGACTCAAAATCCGCTACATTAAAATTCCAAATAGTCAAGGGATTAAACTCGTAATGATATTCTGCCGTAACTTATATTGGTCTTGAAGATATTCTTTAAAGGCATAGAGCCCACTCAGCTTTGGGGCTTTTTAGCGCCAAAGTGTTTAGTTAACTTTGCTGTCAATGCTACTGTCAGTTTAGTTCATCTATGAAGGTAGAAGAAAGAAAGGAAAGACACTTCCACTCCCATTGCTACTGTTCTTAATTAGCAGTGTTATTTTTGTGATTCAATATTATACTTCAAAAAGGCTATAATCAAGCTCGTGGCAACTACCAGTGAATCAGAATTTCTAAAATGAAATGCAGAAGATTTTAGATTACTTATTTATTCTCAATACAACCAAATTTAGAGATGTACACAGTTTAAAAGATTAAACAATGATTGAAGATAATATAACATTTGGAAGCAGTAGGTTCTAGGCTATTATTTCAATTAAATAAATAGACCAAACTAAAACTAAAACACTAATTAAGGTAAATATCTAAATCACGATCTCTGTTTACCACGGATAAGAGAAAAGCTAAAAGTAACGCCCTCTCTAAAAAGAATTACACAGTGGACTCATCAAGTTGCATATGTGAATGAGAAGAGGGGGATTTTTTGTTGGGTATGGAAATTTGAAGGGCAATATAGAGAAGAGGGGAGTTTTGAATGGGTATGAGGTTGGCTCAAATAGACTAAGAATGATGGAATCCAATCCATACTTTGGAGTGAGACAGGTAGCTTACCTTATGGATATGGTAGTGGCTTCTAGGCCCCTCCCTTTCTCGCAATTTGTCTCGGGGATTTCTGCTCAAATGCATCAACATTGACATCATTAATTTTTTTTCTGGACTCACCATTGTCGATGTGTTGTTGCTCAGGGAGGGGATGGTTCACAAAAGAGCCATTTGTAGTCTTTGTGGAGGAGCAATGTATTTAAGATACACTTCTGATATAACACCTCAAATTGGAATCTCTAACCATAATCAAAATGCACTTGAAATATGATTCTTCAAATAGGAATCACAATACCCTATAGCTTAGACAACTTGCGAACTTGCACCCAAAATTTCTTCGTGTCTTGGTATGTACAACCTCACCCTGCATCCCAAGTTGATCTCCTCCTTCTACTCATTGAACTTCCTTCCTCTTCAATTATAGAAAAATTGTTCATGCTCCACCCTTTTTTTTTTTTTATAAATTTCCTCCATATCTTAGCAAGTAAAACGATTTCCAATGTTTCACCATATTAATCAGTCAAAAGTTAAGAGTTTATTCTAAAATTTAGTTAAATTAATTTTGATAAATTTAATTTTAACCCATCATATATGATTGAGATGCCAATTTAAATTAATTTTTAACTACTAAGGTTATATCATTACATGTAGTGAGAAGAACTAATTTTGTGAGTTTATCAAAAAAGTACCAAGTTTTTCCATGGCTCTATTTTCATTGACAATAATATTCATAACACATTTTCTATTTAAATTAATGATAAAATTTTATTTTTCATTTATTTATTTATTATTTTATTGATTAAAATTTATTGAAGTTATTGTGTATGAGACTTTTAAGAATGATAACTACATAGTTTTATATGATATAAATCTTTATTAACTATTAAATTAGGGTCTTATATGATATGTCATACACATACAATAATTTACATAATATTTTCTCTGTTTATCTTTTTCTTTCATTATGACATGTAATAAATTATGTTCAAGAGTGATAAGCACAAAATACTTTTGTGCAAATTGGTTTATGAATTGGTCTACAAATAACATTTGTCTTTCTTAATAACGCTTTTTTTATAACTTTTTCCTCATTCTAACATGAACACGTGCATTTGCCCCAGCCCTAATCCTAATGCTCTTTGGCACCGCTGTTCCTAGGTATGGTTTCTTTTCAATTCTCTCAATTACTATTTTCTATCTTAAATTTTGCTTTTCAGTTTTGTATTTATAACTCATTTGGAGATTTTGTTCACTAGCGGCAATTTTTTTTTTTTATTTATTCTCTTCCATTTCTTTTTCAGCATCTTTTTGGTGAATCGTGATGCCTATTATTTTCATCAGTGCTTGCTTCCTGGTTTTGATTTGATTGTTACTTACTTTTTCTGTATTTTCATTCAACTTATTACTATATCATTCTGTAAATTCCTTTTTGCCCTTCCCTTCACTGTATTGCTTACGAATCTTGTGATGTTTTACGAAAACTTGTGATTGATGGGTACTTAATTTGATTTTTTTTTTGTCTAAGTGTGTTTATATATTCAGACCGTCATCGGGTTCAACCCCTTGGATTAACTGGTTGAACCTTAATCTGAAACTTTACAGGTTTGGGGTTTGGTGTGTTTTTGTAGCATCGATTTTTACCTAGAGGAAAGAAAAGAAACAAAAGTAACCTGTAGAATAGAGCTTTTTGAGCCTTTCAAATTGACGTGAGGATGGGAGACGAAGCAAGTGAAGAACATCAGAGGTCACTAGCAGCTCCTCTCATATTTTTCATCGTTCTAGCTTTTCACTTTGCTTCACAGTGGATTGATCAATTCAAGAAGGTGATCTCTCTCTTTCATCTTTTCCTTTTTCATTATTCTAACAATTTAAAGGGATTCAAATAGTGATGCTAATATTGATTGCTTTTAGATGTTTGGTTTGAGATATATCTTATTTGGCTCACATTTGCTTGATTGGAGCTTTGGTTATTTGATTTTTATGCTATTTCATGATATGGTAATTGATATCCATTTCATACTTATAATAGGATTCTGGGAAACAGTTTTGCTTATATGCACTCATTATGTTTAAAATTTAACATTTTAAGAAAAATAGTCTTCACTTTTCAAAACTCGTTTAATTCCATGCTTCTATGCAGTTCTTTCCTTGAAAAAAAATCTATAGGATGGGTAACTAGGTTCTGAATTTTCATGTTTGGCTTACTGATTTATCTTGTTTAGTGAAAATGAATATTATGCCACGAAAGGATGCAGAAGATGAATAAGATGGTGTCGGAAACAGTGAACAGAAATACCGTCAGCCCCCGGAGCTCTTGGTCCCAAGTTTAGAGATGAAATATCCACAATTCCCTCTATCAACCTTGTCTGTCTCTTGCTCCCGTTTGATTTGTTTCCTATTAACAAAGGCCACAGTGTGTTTAACTGTCTGCTCCATTGACTTGCTGCCACATGTCCCCTCCGCTCTTCTAGAGGAAACCATCCAAACTCTTTGTTGGGTCATTGTGATTTTGGTCCAGCATTTGCTAATGAAACCTATGTGGATCAGGATGACCCTATACTTTTTTGACTTTTTTTTATCAAGCCTTGGAAATTTTCAATTTGAATTTTCTTCTTGAGTTCCCATGGTTGAGAATGAAGAAAGAAAACTGTCATGAAACTCCAGTAGGACACTGTTTAGGCTGTTGTGGGATTGTTGTCTTTATTTGCAATATGTTATATCCAAGGGATGGGTTGTTGTGTTTATAGACTAAGGGATTTAATGGTAAGTTTGTAAAGGCTTCGATCTAAATTCCTAGTTTTCATCCATATATATGGTTTTATAGTTTCATCATCTTGTTGTGTTACATAAACCTTAAGACAGTGACAAGCACACTTGTGCCAAGTGCCATTAATGTTTCTGTTAAACGATTGTGGATTTTTCATGTGCAAAAGAGACCCATTGCATGGTGCTCTGGTGATCTTGCAATTTGTTTCTACCATAAATTTTATTTTGATTAGCTTTTCCTTTGATGTTAGATTATGATATTAATTTCTTTTTAGTTTTATGCTTTTGCTCCAGAGTGGATCCGACAAAGAAAAAGAAGCTAACTTACGTAAAGAAATAAAAGAACTTTTGAAGGAGGCGAGCTCATTGTCGCAGTAAGTTACTCATGCTTTGGCCATTATTACCTCCCATGAAAAGAAATGCGTTTTATATAAAATTCGAACTCTTAATGATCATAATCATCTTTGTCCTTCCCTATTTTAGTCTCAACTACTATTTACACGGGTGGGCCTACATTCTACATGAGTGTGGAAGCTAGTAGCCGCACCCCTCCTATCAATTTTTTTTTCTATACTTTTGGTTAGATCTATGATAAAAAGATTATAGATATATTACACAGGTAATTGTTAGAATTTGTGAAATCTCTTATCATGTCTTAGTTTATACTCTTGGATTAGTTTTCTTATTTCCATATCCTATCTTAGGAATAGTTATCATATTTTATTGTTATGATTGGTTTCCCTAACAATTGTTTGTACTCTAGGTTTGTTGAACATATCAACTCATCAATGCATTGTAATCCATCTCAGTTATTATCAATTGAGCATTTTATTCTCTTTTATCTCTCGTTCTTGTTCTATACCTGAAAACCCATAATTTCAACGACAATATGTTTTCAATTAACACAACGAAAGAAAACATGTAAATTTTCATGTTCGAGCCAACTATGGGTTCTTTTACCTTCTCATTTATTGTATCTTGAATCAAATTATTTTGCGAAACCCAAAAGGCCATTTATTTTGTTTATTTTATTTATTTTCTCTATGCTTTTGTGTTTACTTCCAGTTTCTATTTTCCAAAAGTTTCACAGTAAATGTGAAGCTTTATGGAAATTTTAGAAAATAGAAATATCTTACATTTAAATCTAATATAAACTTTGAATATTATATGTTTATGTTTGCGACAGTGTACGTAAGTGATTTCATTGTTCTCTCAGGCCATCAACCTTTGCACAAGGTGCAAAACTCAAGAGGAAAGCCGCTGCAAAGGAGAAGGAACTTGCAAAGTGTAAGTTATTTACATGAGCCATTTCTTGTTGCATATTGCATTCTTTATAAATGTAGTGGGCCATTACAAATCTACAGTTTTGAGTTTGCTTTGAGTATAAATTTTTTCCCGCCTACATTAAAATGTGTAGATAGGTGGTACATGAGCTCTTTTCAACTGTATCTTAAAAAAAAAAAAACTTTGATTTTAAACTCATTTGTGTTTTTCCCCAGTATTACATGATTCTGTGCCAGAGTAAGTAATATTGAAAATCCAAGCGAGTAGAAGCTATTTCAAGCTTATACTTTCGTGGTTTTGTCTTGGAATGCTTCTCTATCAATCATGAAAAGGGAACGACAGACCTTTGAGCTGACTTTTTTTATGTTATTTGTCTTTTATCCTTTTGATGGCTTTTCTTTCTTTTGGGAGGATTTCTGATTATCAGTCTCTGATGTTGGATAAGCAGCACAATAGGGAAAGGGAAAAATAATTGGGAAGAGACAAATATAGACAGGAGAATAGAGATATTTTTAAACTGAACAACTAAAAGTTAGTCCAAATCAAAATTCTGAAGAAGCTACAATTGGATGAAAATAACAATCCTTTCTAGACCAAGCCAACTAGATAACCAAACAACTTAAATTTCTATAATTTTCAAGATATTTAGTAAATTTCAGAACGAAGAAACACTAAAATTCCAATTAACAATAATTTTGCTGGTGATTAGATATATTTCTCCTGTAATCTTTATCCTTATTATTACTTCTTCAAGTATTCTTATTCTAGTCACCATCACTTTGTATTTCCAATCCATCTCTATAAAGTCTTCTTATGTATATGAATTAATCTCTCCTATATGAACATGTTTACTAATCATATTACCATAATCATCAATTGATGGGATTAGGAGCAGATATGACAGTTATTCAGAGAAAATAAGAGTGTTTACATAATGTTAATTGTGTATATTGTTTAAGTGGGTTCAGTTTTGTAGTTTAGGAGCAGTTATTTTCTTTAAGGTCTGATGATAGACAGCTATTTAGTTTTTTCTGGAACAGTTATATAAAATTCGTATAGAAAATGAGGAAGAAGTGGGCAGAGGAGTTCATTTTGAAGTTCTTTGGACAAGTTATTATCTGTAAGATTTGTTACAAATATGGGACGGTTCCAGCTGTAATTTTCTATTTAACTAGTGTGCCTAAATACCAAAAAATGGTAAGAGGACATGGTGGTTGCTGGAAAGAAAAAATGACCAAATGACCAGATGACCCTCCTTTGCTTAGTCAAAACATAGGAAGATTACTCCCTCTCCAGACCCTCCTCCTCTGGTAAAAGACTTTAAGACAACGTTTTAAATACAACACATGCCTTTTAGGACAATTAAGTTTCCATATTTTATGATTGTTAAGTTTACACTTGTGTCAGCTTTCTAAATGTTGATTTAGGATTTAATTTTCTATATTAAATTCAAAATATTAGGCATTATGCATGCAATTTGCAAAATTATGGTGCTTGGCATCAAATGATATATTGGTTAAAGTTTTACCCTCACTAGAGGATTATGGAATGCATAGGATGAGGCAACCACTTGTAGATAAATAATTTTGTTACCTACTTTTTATGAATATAGAAATTAGGTAACAAAATTGTTTATAAATTTTTTTATGAATATAAATCTCATCTATACAATTACAACGCTGGTGATTGTTTATTAAAATATTGCGAGTGCTACTTAATCCATTTCTGAACAGATTAGATGAGACTGCTACCGAGTTAGCTATTTTTTTAGGTTGGATCCTTAAGTAGGTGGAACTAGATGTAGCCACATAAGAATTTATATGCTATTTGTGCTGAGATCATGGTGAAAGTAGCATTACTGGAAAAGTTATACTTTAAAATAACATGCAGTTCAAAATTTGCACGACAAGGATACTGCTTTGTATTCAAAATTTCTGCTTATCTCAAAGGTATTTCCTGATCTAGAAATTGTTTTCAGTTTACTTATTTTCTTTGCAGAGGCTGATAAGATACAACATGGTTGTGTGATGCAGGTTTTAACATATCTAATTTTCCTCATGTGGTTTTGGAGTGTTCCTGTAGCTAGCATATCTCAACAACTTGTGCAACCATTTGGTAATGCAATTATGATTAATACTTAAAATTTTAGTAGTTATGCCACAAACTCACTCGTTTGTATTAAACTGTTGGAATGCTTAAAATAAGAAAATGTGTCTTTTTTGGATTCTGATATCTGCGGACTTGCTGATTGAGAATATTTACTTGTGTTATTTAGTTACCTTTCATATTAGGTAATGGCTATAGTTATAGATATATTTATTGGCTATGATTATGAATATGTTAGGTTTACCTCTGATTATATATATAGGCACAAAATGAATTGTAGTTATAATATATTTATAGAATTCTTTGTTGAATTTTTTTTTTGAGGTTTTTCCAATAAGTCAAGTTTAGTTGCAAACTCGTCCATTGACTACAAAACGCTTCATAGTGCTAAGATGTGACATTTATATGTATAGTAATTGATACAATTGAAGTATTAGGTTTTGTTTGGATTAGAAGAACTTCTTGACATTTGTAGGGGAGAACAATAAGAACAAAAAAATGAAATTAGTTTTTTTTTTATAAATTAAAATTAGCTTATACACAAGTTAAAAAAAAAATTTAGACGAATTGTATAAGAGTTTCTACAAATTAGCTTGTGTAGAAGCTAATTTTTAGTTTATGGAGAAGTTAATTTCAAGTTTTCTTCTTATTTTTATTTCAAAAAATGTTTATGAAGAAGTTCGTTAAAAATATGCTTATAATTCAGGAACCTTACTGTATTTGGTTGTCATATCTAATTTTGGACCCCCTATTATTTTATAATTTTGGAAATATGAATATGAAGATAAGTTACGCATATTGTAAACATTTATCTGAGTAATTATTAAGTAGAATACATGTATGTATTTAGGGGTGTATTGGGTTGAAATTTTAAAAGACTATTTTAAAAAAATCTTGTGGATTTTACAAGACAGTGTAGGAATCTTATGACTTTAAGATTGTTTAGAAGTCTTTTTGGATTTTAACCAATTTATATTGTAACGTAGATTTGATGAATTTATAAAATTTGGAAGAATTTTATCCATACTTAGAAAGCAATCAAAACTACATTCAGTGAAAAAAGTAACAATAAAATAACAAGTTTTGGATAAGAAAAAGTAACTCAGTAGAAATTTTCAATCTTTCATTAGTTAATAGGTTCTAACTTTATGTCCCACTATGCATTGGCATTTTTTTCATCTATGTTCTTGGATCTGAACAATGCGTTCCAGATTATGGTCCTTTTTGCATCCATGTTCTTGGATTTGAACAATATGTTCCAAACTGTGATTTTTGTTTCTGAAAATACTATAGATGACGATGTCTATTGGTTAAATTGTAACTCTTTTGTTAAAAAACTTATCAAGTTCTGCACGCAAACATCTATATTGTCTTCCGCAAAGAGAGAATACATGTGTAACGGAAGAAATAAAAATCTAGCAACTGGTAGAAAAAGCAAGAGTTTGAAAAATCTCGAAGGTTTGAGTCGGAATGTTTGATTGGTGTGATATTTATGCATCCTAATAAAATCCCTAAGAAACAATCCATCGAAGTTTATATATACTTTTTGAATAAACTTTTTCTAAGTTGTAAAAAATCTTAATTGAATACTATTGAATTTCGTTGTCATCCTTAAAAAACCCTTATTAATTCTAATTGAATGCCATGACTTTTTTCAATAATTTAAAGTCTGAATTGAATACCATGAGAAAAACACTTTTAAAATCCTTGAAATTCCCTTGTTTTTATTTATGCCATTTTAATATAAATTTTAATTTTAAAGAATGTAATTTTTTTAAAATTAAATGTGTTTAAAGTCAAAGTCATTTGTTGCACGAAAAAAACACTTATTTTGGTCCAAATGTGGGCATAGGAGACAAAGGCATTTCTTATTGCCTTTTTTTAATGGTTATGATCTGAAAATTATTTCACATATTTTTGCAGGTAGATTATTGACTTGGAGGACTGGAGGGATTCAAAATAACAATATTATGGTAAGCAATTTCTAGTATCTTTCCTTATATTTGAAACTTTGAATAAAAAAGAGATATCCAGAGCAAATCCTATTTAGGTTTTTATGAAAGAAAATTCGATGCAAGAATTGCTGAAAATTGTGTCTAGACTACACAATGAAGATAATTTATATAAATATACAGATAGTTATAGGAAATTTCATGCTCATATACATGACGTGATTTGCATATAAATCTGTTTCTAATGAAGTTTTCTTATAATTATAAAAAATCTAATTAAATAAGGAAATAAATCATAAAATGTAAAAGAAGAATAAATGCTGAGATACTATAAACTATTTTATGATATCATTAGATATTTCTCATATTTCTTAGACTCTCCTTAAGCTAAAGCTTTAGTAAACTTTCAGCTTATGACAAGAAATTATTCATTTCTCAACAAATAAATAAAAAGAAACATAGAAAATGACCTTCACCAAAAAAACAGTTGGAAAAACAAGTTGGATAGAATTATTGTTGTAAAAGACGGATGAAAACACAATAAAATAAAATTCCGGAGGCGTGAAAGATCACTGTCCTTAAGGACTTATCTGCGATAAATTGTGCAAGTCCCCCAGGATACAAAAGGAACTTCTTGGATAATACCGAAGATCTTAGAATTAGCAAGTAAGCTCTTTTATGAGCAAAATAACCCGGGATATTAGAAAAGAATAGTGCGGAAAAGAAAAGAGAGAAGTGGGGATGTGAAGAAGATGTGATTTTCCGAGTAGGGGAGAGCTTCTATTTATAGAGGATGGGAACCATGTGTTAGTGAGCGGTTTGAAGAGTGAAGTAGAAGTGGAAGGAACGGGTTGCATGATCTACGGAGGAAACGACCTTCAATGTTCGAAAGTTGCGTCTTGATAGGAGGAAAAACAGCTTCAATGTTCAAAAAAAACCAACAACCCACGTTTCAAAGCTTCTGGAATTTGCCAAAAAGATTGCTGTGGATTTGGTGGCTATTAGGGTTTGAATTGTTTTCCCCTTTTATCAGATTTTACAATACCCTATACCCTGTTTTCACAACAATTATTACATAGATAGCATAGCTAGAATGACCATTAACTTGAGAGAATTTTCATGACATGGAAAGCAAGGTTTGTGCTGAGCAAAACCGTATTAGGAAGTTTTACACGGATAATATTTTTGGAAAGAAACAAGTTACTGGGGGAATGAACGTCAATTTGAAAGAAGTCGCCATGATTTATATGTGGGAAAAAATCCCCGAAAGAATGATCTTCGATGGGAAAGAAGTCACCGCTAATATGATTCATACACGAGAAAAGAATAGAGATCATTGGTGGGAATGAAGTCACTACTAACAAGTAACTGAATAATTATCAAAAAATCATTGTAAGTGAACAATGACTACTAAAATATCACCAGCGACGAACAACTGTTGTCGGAAAAGTGTGCAGCGGGGGGTGGACTAGAGTGGAAAATGGAATAAGGAAACTAGCGGGAATTGTTGTGAAATGACATGGCAGGAAGAAGCGGTGACCGTTGTGATGAAAATAATAGACAACGAAAGGGATGATTGATTGTAGTTCTTTCTAGAGATGCTCAAAACTATATATCACACAACTTGATAATTTTATACATGTTGATGATAATAAATACGAATAGTCATAATAATTTTTGTTTATATAATGCTTTGATATGGTATAAATAAGATTCTAATGAATGTAATTCTAAGATATTCCTATATAAGAAAATTGATCATATAATATAAAAGAATACATTTTAAGAGAAAGTCTAAGGTACTCTAAAATATTATAAGGTACTTCTCATATTTCTAATATATTTCAATCATTGAATGTATTGTTCGTTGCTCTTGGTTTTTAAATTTGGATGAATGAGGATGTATTTAGTAGTTTTTTACAGTCTCCTGAATTATGTCATGTTAGGATTAATTCAAATATCTGCCATTTAACAAACTTCATTGGTCAGAGTTGAAAGATGGGAGTTTTTTATTAGAAAAAGATGCTAGTGTCTCAGGATCTCATACACTCTTCATTCTTAGCTGAAATTCATATTTGGAATTTTGGATCAAAGTTTGCAAACATAAATTTGAATCAAAAGTATGCTAAAAATGAGTTTACTGCAGTGAAATTTATGTTTTAATATTTTTTTTGTTTAAAGTATGTCGATAAAATGAAATTTATTATATAATATTAATCAAGTACTTTTACTATGGAAAATAATTTTCAAAAGCAACCAATTTCTTGCTTGTTATTTAAACTTTGTTTTGGGTGAACTGATGATGAAAATGTGACTTTTAGAGGCAACAATCTTGATGGAAAATTGAGTTTAGTGGTCTAAAAGTATGTTGGAGGAAGAACCCAAACGGTTATCCAAACATACCCTTAACGTATTCCAACTCGTGATTTTACTTTTAACCAGTAGAGTATGTTAGAAGGATTATGTTAGAAAATGTGTTAAACTCTTCAAGAAATCACAATCTCCCGATTTTGAGATGTAATCATGAATTGATGTTTCACTTGAGTATTTAAATAACTTGTGGATGGAATGTGCTTATCCAAAGCACTGGAATTGAGTTTAACTTGCAATCAAACTACATTAAGTTTAGCTCCTCCACCTCTCAGTTTTACTTTTCATCTTTACGTGGAAGCTGGTACTTTTTCATACTTCTATGCATCATAAAATATACAGTGCAATCCACTGTTTTTCTACCCATTAAATGATGTAGTATAAATAAAAGAAGACATGTGAAGCTTCTAATAGTTTATGAATGGCGTTCCGACTGTTTTATACTATTTCAGGTTGGGATAATACCTTGGCTGATAGTGTCTACCAGGGTTAGCAGATTTATTTGTAGACTCACCTATGGCAAATAGATCTTGTTGTTCTTCATCTAGAATGACATTACATTGCTAGCTGCTTGGACTGCTTGGTCTCCTGCATTTAAAATGGAATGAACAAGACTTTACCAGATTTGTACAACTTCAAATTTGTTCCTTCGCTCCTTCTCCGGTTGATAACCATTTTATTTTAGTACAGGCGACGTGTAAGCTCCATTCTGCATATACAAGCAAAATTTTCATATGCCTGTAATATGATAGAGTTGAAGCCCCCACCACACCCCTAGTTTGGTCTTATTAAAGGAATTTTGTCTTTAAATTCTTCTGGATTAATCATATTTATTCATAGTATTTGGTGTTGAATTAATGGGTTTGTGAATTTGAACATCTGCTATTTGCAGTTTAGATTAGAGCTGTTTGTGATCTGCTTCCATTACAACCACAAGATAAAAGTTTGGTGTAATTTGTAATGATAGTTGTTTCCTGTAGGATTAAATTGCTTGCTTCCTGCACTAAATATTTTTTAATATAACAATAATATTTTTATTTTAAAATTTATATATTAAACAATTTTTGTTTTTTTTTCATTTACATATTTAGAAATATTTTTATTATATGATAAATATGGACAATTATTTATTATATAATATAATTTTTTGTTTTTTTAATCAATTAAATATTAACAATTATTTAATTTTTTAAGAATTTATTAAAATGAAATATTTTATTATTAAAGTATTTATAATTTTAATTTGTTAAAATAAGATATTTATAACTTTTATTTTATTAATACTTTTTTTATTATACTTATTAAAAAACGTTTAACTCAATTCAGTGTGAGAGAAAAAAAAATTATATAATAAATAAATTTTAAAATAAAAATAATAAAGATAGTTTTGATATTTTAAAAATTTATTAAATATAGTTTGTATCGTGTAGAAGAAGCAATTGTCATTCAATAATAAGTCCACGTATTATTTACTTGAATCACGAATTCCAAAACACGTTGAAGATAATTATGCTCTCAAAATATTTTGCAGCTGAAGAGAATATGACGGATATTCTGAGTATTTTCTCTTCTATTTGTATTAATACAATATCAAAAATAATATGGAGTGGACTAAACTGGTTTAAAAAATATATGCAGATGATACACGAGTGGTCAAAATAATACCATAGCAATTTTAATTACAAAAGATATATTGTATTTCCAATTTTTTCTATTTATTTAATGATTTAAGTATTTTTATTATATTTTATTCATAAAACCCTCTTCAAAAATATGCTTCCGTGAATCCGAACTCTCATCTAACAATGTTCTCTGAACTCAAAATTTAGAAACAAGCATTAAACTTCATTATTTTCACTTTCTAAATTAAAATCAGTGTATGCTAAAGAATATGTATTATTTAATATGTTATATGTTAAAATGGGCGTAAATATGTTTATGATATTTAAAGATAAATCAGTTTTAGAATTGACTTTTTTTTTTTTTAATTTTCTTCGTTTTTATTTGTTAACAAATTTAGAACTATGAACTTGTATACCTATAAACATTAGAGAAACTAAAAGTGCAATATTTTAAGTTAAATGAAAGCAAAAATAAAATTGAAGAGGCATTGATTTCCAAAAATATGTGATTTTGATGGAATAAAGCATTTTTAAACTCTAAAATATTTATAAATGTTAACATTTTATAGTAAATAATGATATGCATATACCAAATGATAAATTACAATGGCAATTGGTATTAAAATAAAAAATAATTAAATGATTAAAATTTTAAGACAACGTCCTTGTAAAAGATAAATGTAAATGGTAGCAAATAACAAGACCATTTTTTCACACATTAATAGTTGTATCTGATGTTTCAAGAATAGGGTTGACAACTTTAGATTCGAAATGATCAAATTTAAATAACTAAAGATATAGTATATTAATTTATTAAATATCGTAATTAATTGCTTTTTAAGTTTTTAATTTCAAACTAAAGATTTATCCATCTAAATTAATGTAGATTAATAATATATATGTGTTTTGAGACATGTGTGTTTGAACAAATAATTTATAATCCATAAGAGAAAACTAGACCCTAATATTGTTAGTGGGTATTTTATCAGATATGATAAAATTTTCAAAAAGTAAATTATATTATCCATCTCATAACACTTAGCATTGTGAAATCAAGAATTTTTTTTTTTTGAAAATGACTTCATTAAGTTTACTGTGAAGTTTAACCTTCTCAATCAAATGTCCGAATATTACTCATCTATGTCTCTTAGTAAACAACAATTGGTTTAAGTTTTATAAGTTGTTAAAAGTGATGAAATAGATCAATTGTTTGATAAGGAGCAACAAGTGTTTGACAACATGTTAAGCAACCTGTTGAACAGTAAGTTCCTCGTTAAGGTAATGAGATAATACTAATAAAATCTATTAGAATAAAAAGATTGACAATTTCTAGTAATTATGAACTCAATTTACAATAATCATATTATAACATTGGAGTTTGAAAATTATCCTTAAAGGTTTTCACAAGCCATAAGTTTTAAGGAATCAAATTTGTGGTATAATGTTATAAAAGATGAGATGGAATTTATGGCATCTAATCAAGTTTAAAATCTTATTGAGTTGCCTAATGTATTCATTGAACGAAAATGAGTCTTTAAACTAAGGTAACATTAAGAGACATAAATTAAGATTTGTTACTAAAGAGTTCACTCAAAGAGAAGGAATGGATTTCAAGGAAACATTTTCTCTCTTGTCTTAGAAATATTATGTTTGAGTAATAGTGATAGTAGTAACTTATTTTGATTTTGAATCACATTAAATGAAATTGAAAATAATATTTTTTAATGGTAATTTATAAGAAGAGGTTTACATGAACCTACTTAAAAGATTTTTTTTTCTACCAATGGTGAACATTGCAAACTTAATAAATCCATATATGGATTAAAACAAGTCTCTCTGACAATAGTATTTATATGTGGATGATATTTTACTTGCGACGAATGATAAATGTATGTTATATGAGGTGAAACAGTTCCTCTGAGAGAACTTTGATATGAAGGATATAGAAAAGATCTCTTATGTTATATGCACTAAGATCCACAAAGAAATATCTCAAAATATTTTGGGTTTATCTCAAGAGACTTATATCAACAATGTTTTAAAGAGGTTTAGTATAAAATATTGTTCACCGAATGTGACTCCTATTGTTAAGAGTAATAAACTTGGATTCAGTTAGTGCCCAACAAATGAGTGCGAGCACATGAAAAATATTCCTTATGCTTCATCTCTTGGAAGTTTTATGCATGCTCAAGTTTATATCAGACTTAACATCGAGTGTTACAGGTAGAATTTTAGGAAGATAGCATATTAATCTGGGTGTTGAACATCGGAAAGCTGCAAAGAAGCTAATGAAATATCTTTAAGGAATCAAGAATTTTATGCGATATGTAGACATATTGATAGTTTGAAGGTGATAGACTACTCTGATTCTGACTTTATTGGTTGCATAAATATAAGGAAATTAATATATGACTTTGTTTTTATGCTAGCATGTGATTTTGTATCTTTAAGCAGGACAAAACCAGACCTTGATTGCTACTATCACTACATAGGTTGAGTTTGTATCTTACTTTGAGACTACTCTCCCATGATGTATGGTTAAATAGTTTTATATATGGTCTTAGAGTTATGGAGTCAAGTTATAATTTATCACTCTCTTTGTAATATTTATGACTAAGAATGACCAAAGTTGAAGTAAAGACATTAACATTAAATATCTAGTCATAAGAGAATATTTTAAGAAAAATATAGTGGTTATTGAGCATGTTAGCTTTGAATTGTAGATCCTTTAATGAAACATTATGCATGTAACACAAATTATAACGATCATGTAACACCAATGGGAATTGATTCTATGGTATGACAATAATTATAAGTACTTCCTAAAACTCTTATTCCATTTGATGTTTTATCATTTATTTTGTGAACATATTTGATTATTTAAAAAAAAACTTATTTTAAGTTGTGATCTATAGTAAACTATGTTTATTCATTATAGCTAATGATAAAACACTTAATATATTGTGATATAGGAAAGATAATACTTATTATTAAACGACTTATCATTATTATTCATATATTTGATATATTTTATTTCTTGTTTTAATTGATAATTGAATAAATAGATTAAGTGAAAAATGTTAACATACACCATTGTACCATAATCACATATAAGTTACAAGATACACTTCCAATTTGTCAACAACATAGCTCCATTTCTTTCAATAACAAGTATATATACTCTAATTTTTTCTCTCCCCACACTTAAGGATTCAAAAATCAAAAACAAATAAATGAGTGACAAACAGAAGTCTTTTTGTCCAACTTGTTCAATTATCCTTACACGTTCCTATAAATTTGTTCTACATTTTCAAACTCTTCCATATTCCACACTTTAATTGCTCTTCAACAATATTAATTTTTCCTTCAACACATACGCACCCATTCATTGACAGCTAGCTTGGCTCATTATTTCTTAACAAAGTGTTCAAACTATTTTCTCCACCAGAAATTGAGAATCCTAAAGACCTAGAGCTCTGTTTGACAAAGAATTTCCTTAGTAAAAAAGTTCATCAAGCAGTTCTTAAGCACTATCTTGTCATTTTTGTAGCCATTTACTGAAATCAAAACAATGTCACTTATACTTTTGGTTTTCCCTTTGAACTTGAAGACAATGAGTTTTCCCCAGAAGAAAAACATCTATAAGTTTTAAATACTCTATAAGAATTTAATAATGTGATTTCAGATTTCATAAAAGTGATTTTCTTATAAAATCTAAAATTAAAATTGGTTAATTTTATAAAAAAAATAAAAGAACACATTTAAGTATAGTTGAAATATTAAGTATAAATGTCTTTCAATTTCTTAAACATGTTACAAGTTTTGATTGATCACCACTGCATACATACTAAGTAATCCCTCATTTTTTTTAATCATTATAGAACCTGTGTTCCGTGATGTAATTTCTTATATCTTACAAAATTTATTTTCTGTAATGTAATTAATTTTTATTATTATAAAACTCGGGGCTTCTTTTAAAAAAGTTTGTTTCAAAGATTAGTTTCTGATAATAATATTTTAATAAAAAGATATACATACAAAAATACAAAAGAAGAAAATTGTTGCAAAAGAAGTCGTGGTTTTATGCTCACTCCAAATGAACAGTAAGAAAGAGAAAGAAAAAAAAAATAACGAGAGTAAAAATTAAATTATTTGTATTACATATACTAAAAATGCATGAAAAATTTAATATTTTATTTATTATAAATAATTTTGTTTTTAAAAACTAATTATTATTATTATATAAAAATATCCATAATTAAGTATAAGTGAAAGAATATATAAAATTATCTCCTATTTTGTGCGAATAATTAATTATATATAATTATTTATTAATTTACTTTTCAGACAAATTTTTATACAGTATAATAAATTATTTACTACTTTTCACAGAAATGGCTAGTTATGGCTCTGAAAATTTTGTGCTTCTCCGCGTCTTTTCTTTCCTTTGATCTACTTTCGTTGAAATAGCAAAAAATGTGTTCTTTTCTATCTCTCATGGTTTGCATATATAGCATAGGATTTAACATCCTCAACTTTATATCATTTTGAAAATTTAAAATATTAAAAAGTGACTTTGTTATCAATTTAATTTTTTTTATCTGCGAGGTTCATATAAGTGGTCTCTAATTAATGAAAAAAAAGTATTTAAGAAAATGAACATTTTGATCCTAATATAAGCAGATAATAATTTAGTCTATGAAAGAACCAAAAATAATCTTTTTTATACATAAAAAAATCCTGATTTATTTTTAAATGTATAAAGAAAAGATCATTACATTTTATTTATAACTTAATAACAAATTATATTTGAAACCCAATCTTAGAAATTACAATTAAACGGTAAGATAATGATTTCATTAATAAGATAATTAAATCAGAAAATAGTGATTTCATTAATAAGGTAGTTTATTCTTTTGGAAATTTAACTATTGCTGGTTAATCAAAATATCATTTATTCTGAAAATAATTATATAAATGATACCCTTTTCATCGGACGGTCAGTGAGGATCCACGTAGGAGAAGAAATTGGTGATTGAAGTCCAATTCAGCACTATATAAGTAGCAGAGGATTAAAAAACAAAACATGAATAAATTAGATAAAGAGAAAAAACATTAAACGCGAAGCCTTGAAAGGGGTGCGCAGTGTGTATTGGACGAAGAAGTAGAAAGTGCGTGTAACCCTAGTTAGGGTTTGCAGTTCGATTTGGGAATTTTCTTTCGTGTGATTGCAGCGCTGGATCCATATCGTCTTCCTCCGTCTACGGAAGCGCCTTTCGCTCGATCTTTCGGCGATCTCGGAAACATGTACGGTCCCCGAGGGTATGTCAACCTAACTTCATCTTTCTTATTCTCTCTGCTTTTTTCCTCCGTTATCTTTTTTTTCCCTTTTGCTCATTTCTGGGGTTTCATTTCTGCGAGGTGGTGCTTATGATTAGGAATCGTGTTTGCATTTAATCTGGTTTGATTTTTTATTGTTTACATAGATATGTGCTTTGATTATAGGGTGATTGAGGTTGTTTGTTGCATGAAACTATATTTGCTTCTTATGTGTGGGCTTTGTTGGGGGGGCCGCCAACCAGCATATCTATCATGTCCCAGGCCACAAAAATGCTTTCTGATTTCTCTCTTAATTCTATGTGTATTTTAATTTGGAATAATTTAATATATTCTGTAATATGGCTGATATAATATAGAGTGTCTGTGTGCATGTACAATTCTCTTTCAACCTGTTGCCTAGGGTCAATAATGTATTTTGCAATCAGTCACATTGTGCTTAGTTTGTGTTTATATTAGCCTTTTAAGCCGTGTTAGTGTAGCATTTGGTATATTGCTTTGAACATCCTCTGATTGTAATTTGTATGAGTTTTCTATCTTTGATGTTTTTTTATATATGTCCTGCTGCATAATGGATGTGTTGGATAAAAATATATTGTTGTGATCGTTGTGTGGTTTTCTCTGTTTCTATAGGTGGTCTGGTTGATCTATTTTTATTTTTTGTCTTTGTATGATGTTTGGCTGTGGGTTGTAATGAATATTATGAGAAATAGGAATTAAAATTAAGTGTCAGGGAAAAGAGGGTTGGGTTTGGCTTTATTAACATGTTGAGTGGGGGATTGTGTTTTTTTGGGTATGGAAATTTGAAGGGCAATGTTGGGAAGCGGGGGGGTTTCGGACGGGTACGAGGTTGGCTCAAAGAGACAAAGAATGATGGAATCAAATCCATACTTCGCAGTGAGCAGCGGGACAGGCAGCTTACCTTATGGATATGCTGGTGGCTTTCAGCCCCCTCCCTTTCCTGTGGTTCGTCTCAGGGGGCTTCCATTCAACTGTACTGACATTGACATCTTGAAGTTTTTTGCTGGACTGACCATTGTCGATGTGTTGCTGGTGAACAAGAGTGGACGGTTCTCAGGAGAGGCCTTCGTGGTCTTTGCAGGAGCAATGCAGGTTGAGTTTGCTTTACAGAGAGATCGCCAGAACATGGGTCGCCGATATGTGGAAGTGTTCAGGTGTAAGAAGCAGGATTATTATAATGCTGTTGCTGCTGAGATCAATTACGAAGGAATATATGATAACGATTACCATGGCAGTAGTCCTCCACCCTCTCGGTCAAAGAGGTTCAGTGATAAAGATCAAATGGAGTACACTGAGATATTGAAGATGCGTGGCCTTCCCTTCCAAGTGACAAAATCTCAAATTGTTGAGTTCTTTAAAGATTTCAACCTGATAGAAGACAGGGTACACATTGCGTGTCGCCCTGATGGGAAAGCTACTGGAGAAGCATACGTGGAGTTTGTTTCTGCTGAGGAGGCTAAGAGGGCAATGTCCAAGGATAAAATGACCATAGGATCAAGGTATGTGGAGCTGTTCCCTTCTACTCCAGATGAAGCTAGACGGGCAGAGTCAAGATCAAGGCAGTGATCGTGGTATTTTATCTTGTTTTAGGACTTTTACCTTGTTCCTTCTGGTGCTACTATAATGTTTTGAGTTTTAGATGTACTTTATTATTAGTAGTTAAACTTGTTATATTTGCATGTCTGAAATGGATGCATTAATTGATTAATAGAAAGGGCCTTGGAATAATATATGGCTCTGGGATGTGAAAATGTGTAATATTTCAGAGTGCTTCCTATCCGTGTTGGTGATTAATACTGGGCTGGGCTTTAATGACAAAGTGTCATTTCCAAAGTTCAAAATTAATGGGTATGGTTATTACATTCGAATGGGGGTAGTTTTGGATGTCTTTTTGGGTCAAAGAACTCTGTTTGGGTGCGTTAGCTTGTGGGAATTGTTCCTCTATTAGTCTTCGTTGTCTTAACGTAGTCTGTACTGTACATTATGGTGTGTTTAGTTCAGCATTAGAGATCCAGGGTGAAGGCTATGTCACATGAAAACAATGCAAAGCATTTAATGATGTGTTGTTTAACGTATTGTGTTAATAAATATAATAATGGTGTATAATTTAAAGTTCCTTACACATTTTATAACCTTATTGTTCAACTTTTAGTTTGTGCGATTAGAGAAAGGCTTCTTTGAACATGAAACGCATGAAAGTTTATACCAAGTGTCTTCTCAGATAATGGTTTTTTAACATATATTTTTTCCGCACAAAGTTGGAACAGAGATAAAATAGTCATGCTTCATTAATGGAGACCATACGTTGGACTTTAGAAATATATTTAATGTAAATTCAATCCTAATCCAATAACATAGACTGATTTAAAATTTATATCCATTTAATAGACTAAATTAATCTAGTTAATTTGAACCTTTTGAATCTAGTTTAAAATAAAGTAAATCCAAATGTATTTAATTTAGATAAAATTGATATTAAAGTTGGAAGTAGTATATATGATATTTGTTTTACTAAATAATTAAGATAATTTTAAAACTAAATTGTTAATTGAGAGAATAAGTGATTGTATATAATAACTAATACTATAATAGGAAAATAAAGATGTTATTCTAATGGAAGTTTATATATATATATATATATATATATATATATATATATATATATATATATATATATATATTTTTTTTTTTTTTATATATATTTTTTTTTTTTTTTTT
>Ga0209700_100945_pt1 | contig 58446 bp, 34 predicted proteins | sample SiratroredBW_FD_187528 | JGI IMG/M metagenome (GOLD analysis project Ga0209700, IMG submission 187528) | Root nodule microbial communities of legume samples collected from California, USA - Siratro red BW (SPAdes) (version 2) | ecosystem: Host-associated > Plants > Roots > Nodule | place: USA...
ATATATATATATATATATATATATATATATATATATATATATATATATATATATATATATATATATATATATATATATATATTTTTCTTTGAGGCATGTCCGTCTCTGAGGTATTTTATTTAGGCATGTTTGTCTTTAAAGTGTTCTTATCAAGTATGTCTGTTTTTAGGTATTCCTCTTTTGTCTTTTAGGTATTTTTTTTAGACATGTATGTCTTTATAGTATTTTTCTTATGCATGATTTTCTTTGAGGTATTCCTCTTAAGCATGTATGTCTTTGTGGTATTTCTCTTATTTGTTTTTGAGGTATTATTCTTAGGCATATTTGTCTTTGTGGTATTCCTCTTAGGCATATCTGTCTTTGAGGTGTTATTCTCAGACATGTCTTTGTGGTATTCCTCTTAGGCATAGTTGTTTTTGAGGTATTCCTTTTCGGCATGTCTGTCTTTGGCGTTTTCTTCTTAGGCATGATTGTCTTTTAGGTATTCCTCTTAAACATGTCTGTCTTTATGGTATTCATCTTAGGCATGACTATTTTTGTAGTATTCCTCTTAGACATGACTATCTTTGTGATATTCCTCTTAGACATGGCTGTCTTTGAGATATTATTCTCAGACATGATTGTCTTTAAGATGTTATTCTCAGATATGTCTATTTTTGTGGTATTTCTCTTAGACATGACTGTCTTTGAGGTATTCCTCTCAGACATGTCTATCTTTGAGGTGTTTATTTTATCAGAAGGTCAAATAGTTTAACACTTAAAACGAGTCAATCAAGACAAAATAAACTAAAAATCTCAATGAAGATCGTACTAAGATCAGTGATTTTATTCCAAAATCACTAATAATATATATATATATATATATATATTCATTAGATATAAATAATTGGAAAAATGGTATATATTTTTTGTAAAAAAAACTTTTAATATACATGTATATAAATTGATTTATTTTTACATGTTATTTGAGGCAAAGTATAATTAGTATAATTTAATTTTCATTTATTTTAAGTAACACTGTTAAAATTGAAGAACTTTTTCTTAAATATTGTAGTGCACTTTTAGATAAATGTATTTAAAATAATTAAATTTTTTGTCACTATATAATAATAATAATAATAATAATAATAATAATAAATTTATTATTATGTCGTTGAGAGACATAGACTGTAAAAAACAATTTAAGGTAATGTTTGATAATATTTTACTCTACAATAATATTATTTAACAACTTTTACACATAGGGGAGAACGATTGAATAATTTCCGTTAAAATTTAAATATAACTTTATAGTAATTTTATGGATTGAATGTCTAGTTGAAAAATATATTACTTTCAAGTTTATATTGATATTTTGCAGATTCTATGTGATTTGGTTGACACAGAAAAAAAAAAACATTTGGAATGTTATAATATGTTAGTTCGTGTTTTCATAATCAATATAATTTATTGAGATATCTGTTAACATTATTATTAATCATCTTTCTAATATAACAATTAAAACACTCATAATAATAATAATAATAATAATAATAATAATAATAATAATAATAATTTTTTATTTTTTTATGTGGATTAGAAACATTATCTTATTTTACTTAATTACATTCATTTAGTCTTACATTTGTTATTTATTTTCTTTTCTTAAAAAGAATAGATGCAAGAGAAAATAATTGGTTAATTTTAAACATATTCACTACCTCTACAAGCTTTTTTTTCCTCTAATAAACAAACTATGATATAATTAACAATAAAAATACCTCTACAAGTTTTTTTTCCTCTAATAAACAAACTATGATATAATTAACAATAAAAATACACTTAATTATCTAAAAAACATTGTTAAAAAGTGTCAATACACTCTTTATGTAAATAAAACACATTGAAATTACATGTGAAAACAAGTTTACATGATATTAATTTCTATAAAATTTACAACTTCCACTGCTATTGGGGAAGGAACATAAATAATGCAAGGTCCAACATAACTTAAACATTTTTTTTTATGATAAAAACAAACACAAGTTACTTATTCTGTACTTTTTTTTCTTCTTCCTTTCCCACTTTAAACAAACAATGCTTGAATAAATTGAAATTCATTATAGAATAACGTATACTTTTATATATAGTTATAAATAATGTTCTAACGTGGATAAACCTTTTAAATGCAAATTATTTACTTAAATATTACATTTGAAAGTTGTTCATTGCACGAATTCTTTTTAATTGTTTTTTCTATAATTATACACGTAAAACTGCAAATATATTAGTTTTTGAATTAAACTTTTATTTGCATATATGGTGAAGTTGATAATTTTTTAAAATACAATAAAATAATTTACAAGTTAGTACATAAAAAAAAACTAAATATGCGTTTGAAATTTTTTTGAAAACATTAAAATACTACATATAACAACATGTGGTTAAAAAAATAATGAGATGTTGTCCTTCTTAATAGGATAGTACGGGTTGTGATTTTGTATGAAAATTAACTTTTGTAAAAGAAAAACTTTTTTTTATTGTTTTTATGATTTTGTTTTGGAAATAATAATTTTTACTAATGTTTATAATAACAAACTGTTTTCAATAAAGAAAGTCATAATAATAATAATAGTTTAATTTTTAATTTTTAAATTTTAAATTTAAGATTTCAGGTTTCAATTTCAAAATTAAACATTAGATATAAATTGAATTAAAAAAAATAGTATTCAAAATTTTGAGCAGTTTAAAATATGCTATCTAAAATATAAAATATTAAATTTTGAAATTTAAATTAGAAGTACAAATTTAAAATTTGTTAAACCGTCTGTATCATTTCATCATATTATACATTATTTATATCATAGCTATTCATACAAAACATTGTTGAATTCTCATACATAGAATTTCAAGGATTAACAAAAAGAAAAACATTGAGAATGACAGAATTATAACAAAAGAGTTTTCTTAGTAACTTACAACTATTAGACAATATTGAAATGTACTGAGCAAATTATAAAATAAAATGCATTATTCTTAATCATACACCTGTTTCCATAATTTTTTAACGGAAAATTATAAATTCAAAAACACATTTTCATTAAAATTACTCTTTAAGACCATTCATGCGCTCAATATTCCTAAATGTAAAATTTATATTTATCATTAAATCAATAATAATGATTCTCAAAATTACCTAAATTGCACAAGCAAGTTATATGATTAATATTGAATTAACTTCTCTAATCTAATTCATTAACCATTTTATCATAATTAAAGTCTGTCTTTCCTAACATACGTTTGAATAAATATATAAATTAAAGATAAACTAAATTAAGATAATAAGCATTTAGAACAACACTTGAATTGTATCATTTGAATCTTTTGTATAATATTTGAGTGGCATATTTCATAGAAGAGAAAATCAATCCTAATTCTCTCACTTAAACTTCAAGCCATACTTAAAGTGATTTCATGTCACTTAAACAATAGATGTATTTCATACATAAAAACGACCATTATATTATAATAATTTTATATTAGCTTTCTTTATATTAACTTTCCTTATATAAATTAGAATGCACTTTGACCAATAAAAGTGAACATCTTTCCTTTTATTATTCAGTATACCAAAAAAAATTTTAAATTCAAATAAGGTTAATTTTACTTATTAATTCCATTAATTATAACCATTAGGTGATTTAAATCAAACTATATTTTTTAACTCAATATTTTAGTTTTGCAAAAACCTCAATGTTGTTACAGACATAGAATTTGACAGTGAAACAAAAAATAAACATGCTATATTTATTTACAGAGTTTATTTATTGATTTGAAATCTATTATTTACAATGATACTAGTATTCGCAAGGTTACGGTAATATAGTGAACTTTAAGTCTCTTTTATTATACATACATTATAGCTACCTACCCTAAATTTAATTTTTTTGATCAATTTAATGGTGTAATTGAAAATTCAATTTGATGGTTTTTTTCTGATGTTGAAATACTAATTATGCATCAACCCAAGCAAATTAATGTAAAATTTAATCAATTCAATGGTTATGTTGATATTGAAATTTTAATATGAAAGCTTAAAAAATGTTGATTAATTTTTTAGTGTAATTTTTGATTAATTTGGTATAGAGATACCAATACCGTACTTAGACATGTTACCTTTAAATCATTTTTTTATAACTAATCGTCATTGGAAAAATCATTTGCATTATCACATCAGATTAAACTATTATTATTATTATTATTTTTTTTAAAGTAGAAATATATTTTTGTTTCTAAAGTTAGACTCATAAATATTTTGGAAGAAGAATGTGACAAAGGTTGAAGTTGGAATGCCGGTCAGAGAAAGTGAAAGAAATAAGCACGAAATTCCAATTTTCTGCAGAACCTTAATCGTTAAGAATTTATCCCGATTTAACATATTTGAAAAAAGCATTCTCCGAATTCTCCGATTTTGTCCCAAATTCTAAACCCTCTAACGGGGCATGCAATTGATTGGTCACAGAGTACCTCTTTGAGAGGAAGAGGACACTTAGCTCATTAGCTTAAGCAAAGCAGAGATCAATTGAAACTTTCTAGAATCTTCTTCCCCACCCATGGCCGGGTCGCCGTCGTCCTCCACCGCGGCCTCCACCAACATCGTGCTCGCGATCTTCGAGAAGAAGACCAACACCGTCGATCTGTATCGCCCCCTCCGCAATTACGTGGCGTTTCACTACTCCGAGCGCGAAGCGCAGAACCTCGAAGACGATCTCCAAACCCTAAAGCAACTTCGCTCCGACATCGAACGTCACACCGATCCGTCCCTCCCGGCGCGCCGCGATCTCCTCCAAACCTACTTCAAAACTCTTTGCCTCGTTGAGACGCGCTTCCCAATCTCCCCCGACCCTGACCACGTCAACACCCTCACCTTTGTCTGGTTCGATGCCTTCAAGCCAAAGCAGAAGGCCTCGCAGCAGAACATCCACCTCGAGAAGGCCTCCGTGCTCTTCAATTTGGGCGCCGTTTACAGTCAGATTGGATGTTCCTACGATCGGAACACCGTTGACGGCCGCCGCCAGGCCTCGCATGCCTTCATTGCTGCTGCCGGTTCCTTTGCCTTCCTCCGCGACAACTCCTCCATGAAGGCATCCGTTGGGAATTCCACCACCGTTGATTTATCCGTTGAGTGTGCCGGGATGCTGGAGAAGCTCATGCTCGCGCAGGCGCAAGAGTGCGTCTTCGAGAACACCATCGCTAAAGGGAGCACTCCCGGTGTCTGTTCCAAGATCTCCAGACAGGTCCGTTGCTAATCAGTTTTAGGTTTTCACTTATAGTCATTCTTTCAAGTTTGATGCTTGAAGGACTCTGGACCATCCAATAGGACCAATAGGCCATGCTTGGCTACAATTTCGAGTCGTTGTTATATGTTTGCTCTGATGTTTGTGTTATTGACGAAATGGTTTATCTCTATCCATGGGCAATGCGCTTTGATCTATTATGTTTTCACAGAAGCCATCATATTAGTGCTTTTCTTATCCTGATTGTTGGTTAGTTTAAGTATGGGGAACGGGTATTAGGATGGTCTTAAAGTATTAATTTGTGACTGTTTAGGCTGACACGATTATGCATTCCAATGACATTTCCTTACTTGATTAAACAACCAAAATTTCTCTTATTTCAACTGCATTCAATGATATTTCAAATTGGTCTAGATTGTCTGGTTTTTTGGCCGTTTCTCTAGTAGGCTCTGATCCTTGGGCCCAATATAATGATTTCTGCAAGGGCTCTCGTTGGTTAGGTGTGATCAATCCTTTCTCACTGCTATTATGTACAATTTTAATTATGAATTGTGAATATGACATGTTTTATGCAAATGCTGCTAATTGTTTGAGAACTTTGATAAATTATTTGTTGTGGACTGTCTGGCTGAGGATGGCTAGACGTCTAATCCCTGGGCCCCAGTATGATGACTTTTACGGGGCATACTCATTGAACAGTCCCTTGACGTATTGTAGAAGCTCACTGGGGCTTCTTCAGTTCGTATCAAGTTTTAGGACTTTAGCAAGTGCACATTCTTTAGCGTGAACAATTTTAATTATGGATAATAACTTGTGAATAAATATTTTATGCTAATGCTGTTAATTTTTTAACATCTTTGGTTGAGGACTAGCTGGCGTTTGATTTTTAGGCCCAATATTATGGCTTTAGAGGGCACACTCATTGATCTGGCATGATCATTGGTCCTTTCACGCCAGGTCACACATGGTAGAAGCTCACTGTGGTTTCTTGAGTTCGTTTCAAGCTTTAGGGCTTTTTAGCAAGTATAATTTTAACTATGAATCATGAATATGATATTTTTTATTTTCAAATGCTGATCGTTTGATTGCTCTGATCACTGACTTCTTGATATCGTGACACTTGTTTTGTTTTTTGGATGAGAACTGACTTGTAGTGATATGTTATACCGGTAGGTTGGGATATATTATGAGGAAGCTTTAGCTGCGCTAAATGTTGCACCTTTGAGTCAGCATTTTGAAAAGTCCTGGATAGTTCATGTACAGTTAAAGGCAGCACTGTTCTATGCAGAAGCATGTTATAGGTATGGATTGGAGCTGCATGATAAAGAGGAAATAGCAGAGGAGATTGCACGACTACGGAGTGCTGTTAATGTGTTGACTGAGGCCAAGAAGAGCTCTAAGGGTGCTGCAGTGCAAATTCTTGATGCAATTGGCAAGTTAGAGGCCAATATTAACCGGAACCTTGAAAGAGCTGTCAAGGAGAATGATAGGGTTTATCTCATGAGAGTTCCTTCGGCAAGTTCGTTATCACCCCTTCCAGCATTTTCTATGGTGAAGCCCATGGCAATGAATGAGGTGCTGGATGCAAGCAAAGAGAAGATGTTTGCGAGTCTTGTTCCGGACAGCAGTGCAAAGGCTCTCTCCCGGTATACTGAAATGGTAGATGATGTTATAAGAACACAGGCTGAAAAGTTGCAGCAAGCTAGTGAGCTAACCCGAGTTAGGCTTAAGGAAATGGAACTGCCGGATTCCATTCTTGCTTTGGAAGGAAATTTTACTCTTCCAACAAGTCTCAAAGAAGATGTGGAGGCTGTGCAGATCAGTGGGGGCCCTGCTGGTTTGGAAGCAGAGTTGCAGCAACTTAAGGACCTAAGGAGGGTGAATCAAGAATTGCTGGTCCAGACTGAGGAATTGTTGCAGAAGGAAGCAAGAGAAGATTCTCAATTTAGAAGTCAATTTGGCACAAAATGGACCAGGCCCCAGTCAAGCACCTTGACTAAAAACTTGCAGGATAGGCTCAACAGGTTTGCAGGTAACTTGAAGCAAGCTGCTGAAAGTGATGCTAGGATTGAGCGATCAGTTAGAGAACATTCAACACTCATGTCAATCCTTGATGCCCGTCCGGTAAATTGGTGTACTGTTGGTTATGGATTATGTGCTTCTCAGTGTCATCAGAAAACATTGTTAAGTCATTGAATATCTGTTTTTCTTAATCAGATTGAATCTGCACTTCCAAGCTTGGCAAGGCCAATTATGTCTTTTGATCAAAATGAAGATGCTATTGTGGGGTCTCTCAAGCAAAGTTTGGTATGCTGGTTTTGGTCTTGTTATTGTTTTATTATGATTTCTGACTTCTCAGAAATAAAATCTATAACATTTTCTTGCATCCAAATTGATGCAGCTGTTGTTTCATGTTGTGGCGTAGTCATAATTCTTAGTGGCCAACCCTACATTCCTATAACAGGATAGTGGATACTGGATATCGGGTGGGAAATTTTAGATACAAGTTGAATATCATGTATCTAACTTAGTAAGATCTTAGTGAAATTTTAAAATTTTAATGAGTACTTGTTGACAAATTTCATATTATATAAGTAATCCTTTCATTTCACACCTTTTTTAATTATAGCCTTTTTAGTGATCCTAACTCTCATATTCACTCCCTATATATTGTGATTATTAAATTTACCAATGAACTGAGTGCTGAATGGTTTCTTTGTAGCTATACTCTTAGTGTGGAGTGTTTATTTAAGTTAAGAAATCCAATGGCTAATTTGAGACGTGAAATTGAATGAATATTGTATAGTTAGAGTTACCAATAGAAGCAATAGATTATTGTGGTAAATATTTTAATTGTTTGGCAGGATGTAATGTTAAATATTCTTGTTGCAATTGTGTTAACTAATGCAGAGGCAACTAGAAATTCTAGGAGCTCAAAGGGCCGGTCTTGAAGATATGCTTAAAGATATGAAAAGAAAGGTATGTCTGAAAAGCCAGATTCACATAATTAGGTTTTTGGTTCTTCATGTAGGAGCTAAATTTCCTGTCTTATTGTCTGAAGACGGGAAACATGCTTGTGCCTTTCCTTTAAATTTTATGCATTGTTTATGCTTAACATATTGGTTTTCTCATGACATTCAATAATATTGAAGTAGTATTACACACCTGTTGTTTGCATATAATGTGTGCTTCTCCGCTTTCTGAATTCAACTATAAATGTCCGTGGTCCAGTATGTTTTTTGGATGTTAAGGATTGTGCTTGTGCAACATCCAAACGTATATTAAAAAAAAACACCAATTTTCGCATATATCTGCTATCGTAAGTGAACGCCTTATTTTCACTTCGGGTCATGCTAATCAGTGTCTTGGTTAATGAATCAATATATATATATATATATATATATATATATATATATATATATATATATATATATATATATATATATAAAGTTTTGTTGAAAATCTTGTTGGGGACGTATTGGAAACCATGGTGAGATTGCATTAGTGGCACTCTTTAATAAAAACTTCCCTCTTGTTTTTTGGACACTGTTTAGCAGTAACCTTTCACTTTTTATTCTTGGGTACATGATTCTTCATCCATAAATTATTCTGTCTTCTTATGCTAAGTAATTCAAATATGGATTTTTTATATCCATGGTTAATGTGAGATTCCGCTCCATTTTTGGTATCAATACTCAATCATTTGAATTCATGATTCCTCGTGTGAAATATGAAAAAATGCTGAGTCTTAATTAAGAATGATAAACAGAAGTATATAGGATTTGTCTGTTTTGAACTTGTATTTTCTTAACATATTGTGCTAGATGAATTAGTGGTTTGGATTCGTTTTCTTCACCTAGTTTCGAATGTTGTGGATGTGAAGAATTTCTAGGAATGTTTCCTCTTGTGTAGCTTACCATTCATGAATGCATTACACCCAAATACTATTTTGCTTATATTTCTGTAAATATCTTTCAGGATGATATATTACCAAAGTTGATGACTTCCACCGGTTCTTACGATGATCTCTTCAAGAAGGAGCTAGCAAAATATGACCATATTTGTGATGAAATAGCTCAAAATATCGAGGCACAAGAGCAATTGTTGCTGCAGATCCAGGTATTTATCTCTGTAGGCCCGACAACCATCTAAAGAGCATTTAAAGAAAAAAAAAATTCCCCACTGTTTTTTCATTTTTTGGGACTGTCTTTTCCCATGCAGTGGCTATTCAGGGCGACTATACTTTATATTCTTGATTGCCACTATAACTAATTCCTAAGACTACTTTAGCAGCGATACAAACTTCCTTTTTTTATTTTTCATGCTTCTTGAGAGGGTTGACCTTGCCGGGGAAGGCAAAAGTGACGAATTTTATCTACCATTATACCTATTCACTGTAAAGTATTGGTTGTTGAATACTTCTTTAATGATGTGATTCTGATAATTGCTTGCCATTGTTCACAGGCTCAAAATGATGAGTTCTCTGTTATCTTCAATCTTGAAGATTACAAAGGTAGACTCCATTTGGTTGTTTTCTAGATTAATTCTGGTTTTGGTACCTTAGCATCATGTTAACAAGGTTAAGTCTGTTTTCAGACTGTTTAATACTGTACATAAAATTTTATGACTAGCCAGTGAACGGAAGTTTTCTCAACTGTTATTGTTGTTCATGAAACTCAGTTTTGTCTTTTACGTGCACAATGCTCCAATTTGAGTGAACTTTTCCTGCATCATAGATGATGTTCTGATGGTTTCTTATTTTATTTCAGCTTCACGTGAAAAAGCCTACAAGCAGATTGAAGCCTCCATAGCAAAATTTCGAGAGATAAAGGACAACATCAATGAAGGGTTAAAATTCTATGTTACCCTGCAGGTAAGAACTTATCAACTATATATGGTTTTAATTCTATTCTATAAGAATTTACCGAATCTTTAATTTTGTTATTGGATAGGAAATTTCATAATTTTTGATATTTAAATATGTTGCATTTGAATTGATTTTATTTCAAATTATTTCATTTTTCAAATATTTTGTTTGGAAAAGAATTTAAATTTGTTGAATTTAATTTTTTTTGTTTGGATAAAATATTTCATTATCACCAAATACAAAAAAACTATTTAAATATTAAATAATTTTTAATAATTCAAAAATATCAGTATTGGTGATTATTTTTAGTCAATCTTGATGTTATTTTTTGTCAAAATTCATTAAGACTTTTCTAATGGACATTTTAGTATCTTCTTTCCTGATATTAACAAAGCTTTTTTCTAGATTGATGCTGATATTGTTTTTAGTTGATGTAGACTCCAGATTACTTATATGATGATGTTGGTTGAGATGTTTTTTTATCTACTTTTCAGTTGATGTGGGCTGAAAAATTCCTTTAACTGATGTTGGCAAAAAAATTATATTTAATGTTTCAACATTAGAAAATAAATCCTAACAAATTATTAAAAAAAAAAAAAAAAAAAAAAAAAAAAAAAAAAAAAAAAACAAAAAAAAAAAAAAAAAAAAAAAAACATCGGGTGTGATTAATAAAAAGAAATCAATACAAACAAGGATAACAAAATTATCACAACAAACGAAAAACTCTAGTACACATTCATCAAAATATAACTTCCCCGACATTGCTTACTAATATCAAGTGAGAAATGACAATGATCTACAACTAAAGTAATCCTGACAATGTAAATAATATAATATAACTAACTCCTATTAAAATCAATGAAAAAAGATCTTATTTGACATCAATCTAAAAGTAGTCCTCTCTGTGCTGGTCATGAAGATCTTGACTAATGTTGGATATGAGAAATAACTTTAGAAAAATTCTAATTGACATCAATTAAAAATAATTTTTGTTGACTTTAATTAAAAAGAATACGTTTGACTTGAATCGAGGAACTATTATTGCTGACCAAGAACACCCTAACTAAAGGTTGAAAAATAGTTTTAACCTAACATCAACAGAAGATAATTTTGATGATGTGCATCTAAAGATAAACATGATCGCGTTGAAGAAACTATAGTTGACATTTATAAAAAAAATATTGAAATTATGAAATCCAAACCACGATCAATATAGCTAATAATTAAAGGGGACGTCATAATTTGGTACACATATTTTTTAAGACATGTTTGCCCCTTAAGTGTTTTTTGCCTATATATTCCTTTTAAATGTATAACTCCTACAAAAACCATTACCAGTATTTATTCTTTTCTTTTTTTTTCCCTTTAATTTCCCATTTTTTTTTTATATTTATCTAAAGTAATATACATGGAGGCACGCAGTCTTTCTTCCGCTAATGCTAATTTAAATTCTCCTAAAATTTGCGGAATAACATCGTTGGATGATACTGTTCAAATTGAATATCATCTGCAATAATACGCAATTTCTTTGTTTGATAGGATGCAATCACAAACGTAAAGCAGCAGAGCAACGACTTTGTAATGACAAGGAACATTCAGTGCAGGGAAATGATTGAGGATGTTCAGAGACAAGTGGCTGGTCTGAGTTTCCAGGACAAAAACTCAGGTGCTTTTAACAGCAGCTACCCATCAGTGGGAAGCCAAAATCAAAGAGCCAGTACACAAACAGATCCTCCTCGTCCACAGCCACCTTATTATCAGCCAGTTGAGCAGCCACCAGTTGCTCCCTATGGCCATCATGCACCTCCCCCATATGGTGCTCCTGCACATCATCAGCCTCCACCTCCATACCACATTCCACCATCATCAACTGCTCCATACCCACCCCCTCAGGTTCACCAGCAGCCACCGCCAAATCATGACTATGGCCAGCCAGCATATCCAGGATGGCGTGGTCCGTACTATAATGCACAAGCACAGCAACCTGGTTCTGTGCCGCGGCCTCCTTATACTATTCCATCTCCATCTCCATATCCTCCGCCCCACCAAAGTGGCTACTATAAGCAGCAATAGTGTTTATCCGTACATCTTGTAGGCTAAAGATAATATTCTTTTGCTGATGTCATCTATTAAATAAATGAGATTCAGTCCTTTGTCTTTAAGCCTTTGCATAGAGTGAATATTTGTTGTGTTTTTTATGGCCTGTGTTTTTTTTTTTTTGCATCATCATTGGATTGTGCATAATTAAGCAGATACAACTTTGTGTATAGTTTGTTTGACTTGTACTTTACTAGGGGATTCTCCCACCTATTTAGTTCAATATGAAGAGAATATAAAGCATTATTACTACTGCGTGGGGCGCCCACTTGATCCGTAATTTGTTCACTGTTCTTGTGACCCGTTGGATGTTCGTTGCTTCTATGAATTCAGATTATATATAGTTATTGTAATATAATTTTGAGGACATATTCTTTGAAAGTATGAATTCTTTAAATATTTATGAATTAATGATATTGTTTTTGACTAAATAGATACCATTTAATATAATATACTGTTGTGATTATGTTTGGATAATTTTTTATAGAGACTTTCAGGGAAAAATATTAAAAAAGCAAAATGAATTATACAAATAACTTATGTATAAACTAAGTATAAAAATTCTCTTGTATAATTAATTATTAGCTTGTATATAAATTAATTTTAATTTATAAAATGTTTCTATATCTATCTTGATATTTGAAATAAGTTTCAATTTTTTTTCATAACCTTTATAATTTAAATTATATATAATATTAAAATTGGTTTATTATATATTAGATTAGCGAAATTGAGTTGATTTAATGTTATTTATCTATGCGTGGAATGGTGATAAGATCGTATCAGGTTAAAAAGGAAGACTATTTTTTAATTAAATATGAAAATAAACCTGGATATAGGGCATTCCTAATGTGATGAGGAAAAATGACGAGGAGGTACATGCAATGAGATAATGGGGACTGATCCGGAATTTATCCAAGGATTGGCCAAAAGAGATTCCTCTTTCACAGTTAGTTATATATCTGACTTCTAATAAATAATTCTTCAATAAATAATTTATACAAATATGAACTATTTTTCACATAAAATCATAAATAGTTTTTATTCCACTTATTTTTGAACTTTGTTCACTGTGTAACATGAAATGAAAACTGGCTTGTAACATGTAATTATAGCTTTGTTATGGTTCCTTTAGAGTAATTAAATTTTGATGTTCTTTAATAACCTGATGATGTCATTCAACTAATCATAGCTATAGCATCTTAATCAAATTGTAGGTCAGAAGTATTCCAAATGATGGCAGAGGAGAATGCGTTAGAACTGCGAAATTGCTATTTCTAACACGAGCATACTCATTCCTATATATTCAAAACAGAATTTTTACATGGTCTTATACAGCCTCCTAATGTCTTTATTCTTTTATCCCACCGATTCCTCAATCAAGGCCATTGCTTATGATGAAAGAGTAAAGGGAAAGAATGTTTACACTAAAAATGTTTTTCACAACCAGCATAAAAAAATTAAACCCTTTTGCTGTGAAAGTATTACTCTTTCAGTGGACCGTTTGACATTAGGAAGGTGCCCTGCATTAAAAGTATACTAATGATCGCACGCAAGATTGTTCGGATATGAAGTTGATAAGTTTCTAAGCATTTCATTATTATCGCCTCATTTTTCTTGCCTAAGATAAAGAAATTAGAAAAAGATGAAGCATTTGCAAGATTGAGTTTGATACAACAAACAAGATTTTTACATAAACATGCTGTTGAAAGCATCGGAAACATAACAGAAGAATCTTCAAACTATCATATTCAACAGATGTAAAAGCTCGATCGACAAAATAGAAAGCCAAACGTAAAACTTTCCTCTCAAGTTTCTTCTTTTCCTATTATCTGATTGTGACCCATGACTTTGACCAGAATTCACATGTATAAATGTACCAACTAATCTATTTACTCAATGAATATAGCATCCAACACCAACAGCCAGAAGACAAGTAGAACTCAAATAATTCTGTAGTGGCCTTTTCAGGGTTTATGTTGAGCATATATTGACGTACGAACAGCTTGTTGAGTAGTCAAAGCTTTTCCATTTACAAGCACTTGTTCATAGAAATCCAGGCGTATAGACTTGAACTGGTAATGCTATTGTAAAATATACATAAAAATGAGGTAAATCCGTAATCAGAATGCATTGTTCTGTTACAAAGACATTGAGGAATACCAAATCAAGGCATTAAATCAAGAATATCTTTGAAGAAAGCGTACCTTAGCTTTCCAAGACAAATCAACATTACGAAAATAAGGATCAAGCATTGTTAGCTGATCTCCTTCTTTAATCTGGGTGAAAAAGGCTCAATTAACTCTAAAATAACTAATAAATTAATGAAGCATAGCAGTGGGAAAGAAAAATAATAATCAACTAGGCTAAAATATTATTCAGTAAATAAAGTACTCACTTAAATAGAGAAGAGAGAACAAATAAAAAATATAATCAATATAATTGAATGAGATCTATATCAGCACTAGTAAAGCTGCAAACTTCATTATATATGATCATTTGCTAATTTCTTTTATCCCTTTTAATGTCAATGGTTATCAACCGTCTCAGCACGAGACGATTTCACGGACACACCTTGATGGAACGAAGCACAAAGATGAAATCTTATTAGAACCATGCAACTAGTTTGCCACCCTTGAAATTTATGCCAGAAAAATGAATTCCTACTTAAGAAAAAGACAATACGAGAAATTGAAATAAAACTTCAGCAGCAGTTCTTACCACATCAGTACGTACACCATAAATCGAGAGAACAAAGCAGGATTGATTTGAATCACAAAGCAAATAGTATCTGCACAATGACAAGAAGATATCTGGTTCCAATCAACAATTCTCAAGACATTTTAACATAAATGGCAAGAAAATATGTTCTTTTCTGAAAAAAATACAGTAACCTTCAGAAAATATGTGGACGGTAAAAACATGTTAACGTGGGTAAAAGTTGACACAGAACAATCAGTAGGGCTCTTTTAGGGAAAGAGAACTATAAACAAATAGCTATTAGGGTCTCGATTGGTTATTCCTTTCACTATCCACAGATCTTTTTCTTTAAAACAAAACCACATTGGCCCAATCGTAATATTCAAAGCTGTTTTACAGAAGTGTTAAACAATGCAGTATTTTCTAGTGAATTGTCTTGTATACCCCAATTTACCATGCCTTTTATGAAATAAAAATTCAAAATTTATCATATTTTTATCAAAAATTTTACTCTACTTAAACATAAGACAGATAAATATTAATAATCATATATTATTAGGGAAAATACATTTAAACAAATAACTTCAAGAAGAAAAAAGAAAGGATTTTTTTGGGTAAAACGAAAATTTTGGTTCCATTTTTTCAATTTAGACCATATAAAGTTTTCTTTCTAAAATCAATTCTTAAACTTACAAATGTCTTCAAAATAATACCCACCATTATAACACTGTCCATGGTTAACTATATACTTTTCTGTTAATTAGGCGCTTCTCTACTTTTCTATCTTTTCGTGTACCTTTGGTGCTCTCTATGAGGTACTCAATTCCTTGGACTATGTGCTACCTTGTCAAGCAGGTGCTAATTTAGATGCTCTATTTTTACTCTCAATGTCCAATAGTGACTAAACTCAGTGTCATAACAAAAAAAAAAAAGACAATTGGGATTATTTTGAAAATGCCTCTAAATGTAAAAGTATATTTGTTTCAAGTATTACAAAATTATTAGCAGGAATGTGAGTATGGGAATGTAACATTCTTATATTTGGTGCAAACTACAAGAAACTATTCTCAAGCAGATTCATTCCCAGGAATCTATATTACACATGTTTCCCTTTTCGTATTCCCATGTAAAAGGATGGGAATCTTACATTTCCATGTGAATGGAAGTTATTTTATAAAACAGAGTATATCATAAAATGATTTGTAAACCTTATTATGACCGTCTGCAAATTATAACTTCCAACCTTCGTCTTACTTTACCTTTTCTAGTATTTTTATTTTTAACAAAATAAATTTTAAAAACATTACAATGAATGAAAAATCTTTACCAAACATCTTCGATATTCCCAGTTATATTAACATCAGGAATGTCATTCCTGGGAAAATAATGGAACATTTCAAAGAGGCTGTTTATGGAAAAGATAATATATAGTTAAAGATACATTTCAAGAGTAGAGGACTTACAGGGGAGCAACACCTTCAGTCCTAATAAAGAAGAAAACTTTCCCCTCTACTGCAAGAGCTCTATTAGGACCCTCTGATAGAAGGTCTATGGTAACTCTTCTGTATGGTGATTTCACTTGCACCAAAAAGTAGACATGAATGAAGTCAGTAATCAGTATAGTAAAGAAAAGTAAAGGTTTATTATAAGCACAGGCTCAGTAGAATTCAAGATGGACCATAAACTGAAGCCGAGCTCACAGAAAAGTGCTTACAATCAACAGCAACCAATGATGAAGCCAAAGATGTCATTCGCTTAGCTCTTACATGTCCCTGTGCATAATAAAACTATATTTATAAACGAGCAGATTCTAAGATGTTGACTAAAATCTGTTAAAAAAATTGCTGGTACGTGGGGAGAGGGAGGGTAGAATGAACTTTAATGTTTCTTGAAGTTACAAGCTTCTATCATGAAAAGAATCCTCCATGCATGAATATCAAGTCACAGAAAAAACCTATGAATAATGCTTCACAAAATTACGAGCTTAAATTACCTCTACATAGCCAAAAGAAAATTTTCTTTTCATTACCTTCAAAAGATTGTCCACCTTGTCAAGTAAACTGACTATCTTCTGAACCTCCTCTGCAGCATTGAGACCTGGATCCTTTAAAGCAGCTGCCTCAAATCCACTAAGGGCCCTCTGGTAGTTCTCAAGATATTTGTTAACCTGTAAGAAATTATTTAGACAAATAGGAAAAACTCTACACAATGCACTATTTATGTCCAGTAAATCTAGCAGACACTTTAGCTACTATATAACTGAGGTCTAAATATTATTTTTTGTATTAAAGTGGAACTGATATGACAAATAAGTTGGCTTATTCAACGTCCAACTCTTCTCTAATGAATACTTGAACACAATGAAACAGAGAAAAAGGATAAAAGATTCAACGTACTGTAGCACTATTAAAATATAAATCTGGATTGGACTTCATGCTTTCATCTTTCTCCTGGTACATAACCAAACATTAGGTCTTCCATTCCAATTTGTAAATGATAATCCTATTCACCAATAAATGTTACATGTAATAATAATCTCCAAGTAGAAATGAGTATAACAAAAGTGACCAAAAGGAAGATATATTTCTACCGAATGCACGTTATATATTTCTATCATATGCACATTATAAATCCTCCCTCTTCATACTCACAGCATTTTGATATGCTTTTAAAGAATGTAAAAGTTTGGTATGATCCCAAGCTCCAGTGACAAAAAAACTTGTAAGGCAAGCATTTCCTAGATTATCTGCCAAGGAGAATAGATGATATTGAAAGATCAGAGATTGCATCTTATTTCAGAACAAACAAGACTTGGACCAAAAAAGAGAGATATTGAAAATTTAAAGTTGCTCCATTTCCCTCATGTATTCTATTCAGTTATAAACACTTTTTAAGGACACCACTGCTAGTATCCTAGGACAGACAGGACAAAAGAAATTTGGTTTCTTAGACTTGAGTTGAGATCAGAGAAAAAGATATGCAAGAACTGGGTTCTCTGATTGATTGGTGCTGTAATGCACAAATATATATATATATATATATATATATATATATATATATATATATATATATATATATATATATACACATACATTGGGAACACTAAACCTACACTTAATTACATCTACATTTAAAATAATATAAATAAATAGCCAGCTTGCGGACCAACCTGCCTCAGCCCACTAGGTTAGGTGGCATGGATTAAGCCGCCTAGCCTATCGGATCCAACACATTTTGCAATCTATAATAAATACAAATTATATTTTAAAAATCTGCAATATAACAGAATCTGAGCTTATCAGAACACTTATATTCAATTCCAATTATCTCCGTTCATTTAAGGAAACAGTGTTAGAGAGAAACCATGTGTATCTAATTTATACACTGCTCCCTTGTTTATGGTGTAATTTCTTTTCATTAATGAAAAATGAAGGGGTTATTCAGTAAATAACTTACAGCCTAATCACTACCAACTTTACAGCAATCATCAATTCATCATAATTAGAGTTGACTGTATATTTACAGGTGAATCTACCACGGAATAGACCAATTACTTTTCAGTAATCAGAGTTTATTTTATTCATTTATTTATTTTTAAATATGCCATGGTAATAGCTTATTTGAGAACTTACACCAAGAGTTCCCATCCTTGACATCTAAAGTGATTGCTTCCTTGGCATGTTGAATGCTTTCCTCAACCAGTTCTGCTGGATTCTCCACACCTAAGTTCATAGAAAGCACAACAATAAATCTTAGTATTAGACAGTTTTCTAACACGAAATATAGAAGAAACGTTCCAGAAAAGATATAAGTCCAGTGTTGGAAGCCCAAAGCCATATAAGCCATGTTCCAATGTGGGACATAAGTCCTATAAACCTTGCAATGATCCTAAACATTGCAATGTGCACTAGCCCTTTTAGCTAGCCCTGGACCCTAGGCAAACATTGCAATGTGTTATGTCACCTCCCACGTTGCTCATTTGCAGATGAGAGGCAAGGTGGAGTTTAAGTTTTGATACCAATTGATAAGAATCATTGGAGAACCACACAATAAAAGCCAACTGTAGTAGCAGGAGAATCCAAGGCCCTATAAACCACACGAAATAATCTCATACTTCAAATGCAAGAGATCCCATTGGATCCTAACTTTTCCCATTCTTGTTTTTCTCCATAAAAATGCAAAAAGGCCCTTATTGTATTCATGAGGCAAGAAATAAAAGAAATTACGAGGTTACATGCATGAATATATAACTATTAAACGTAGTTCATTTACAAATTACAATCCCCTTTCTCTCTGGACATTCCCCTCTTTCCTTCATTCGTACCTGCCCCACTTTTCCTCTACCATTGCATTGGTATCCCCTACTTTTCATGTATATGCATCCAAGCATGTTACCAAAATTTTAGAGCTTCATAATACACAATAGTTTTGTTTCTGACTTGTGTTTTTGTTCAAATACTTAACATAGAACAACTCCAATGTAGTTGCTTATGTTCTTAAGTTTAAGCAACTTGAGAATACCATTGGAGCAAATGAATTCTTATAGAAGTTGCTTATAAGCAAAACTTATAACCAATGTTGCTTTAACCATTAAAAAAAAAGTTCCTAAGTTAAATTGGGGGTTCTTGTGCGAGTAGATAAATAAAATGACAACCACTAAAAATAAGTCGAGAAGTCAAGTTTGATTCTACCACTAGTGTACGTTTAGTGAGCATTCTTAAATCCCGTGTGGGGACAAGGTACCTTCCTAAAATAGTTAAAATCCAAATTGAGTTATTGCATTGAAGATACTCTTAGGTAATTAAATGCTCAAGTATGAATGCAACCCAGAACCTCAGGTGTCATTGTCATGTTCATATAATAACCACACTTGAGACCACTAAATAAAATAGTTTCTTACATTTTGAAGCAATCATAACATATTGCTCCTCTAGGAGGAAATAGTTCACAGTTTCCCCAATTCTAACATCATGAAGGGTTTTAAGCCTATTTTTCAGGAAAATCAGAGATATTTTCTCTCACTGCATGTATCTATCATAAAAAATGTATTAAAAATTAATAAATCTTGAAAATCATGACAGACTAAGCACCACAACAACAACAACAATAGCCTTATACCATTAAGTGAGATCAGCTATACAGATCACATGTTACTTTGGACTTCCTAAAAGTAGAAAACCATGCCAATCAGTATGTTTACGACTAAAGTCAACACAAAGGATGAATGTGGAAACATAACGCTCTTTCATTTTATATACACAAGTGCTAAAAATCAAGTTACCATGACTAAACAAGTTGGGAGTTAGTGAAAATGAAAAATGATCTTCAAAAAAATAAAAATTTAAACGGATCCCTTACCTTGAGACATTTTTCTTTTAAGCATCGATAGTTGACAAAGAATCTTTTTGTTAGGACCCTGCACAGAGAACAAATGCTTATTGTCACTCATCATATCTCTAAATGGAATCTCAACTAGAACAAATTAAAAATGAGACTCGGGAGAAAATGGTTGTCCTATTGGCCTCGAGTAAATTTCCCTTATTTGTACAAAAAATAATAGTCTTTCCCGATAAGCACATCAACTACAGATGCATATCTAATACAAGAACAGCAAGAACCAAACTATCATGTTAAGAAATTACCATAGTTTGCAAGAGATACATTACTTTAACTCTTAAGAAACAGGCTAGCCACAGTGCAAGTGTGAAATGATTTAAAAGCATTTAAAAAAGGGGAAGAGGAAACAATTCAGCATGTTGCTAAACCATTATTCAAATCATTCTAACAAAAAACATATTCATAGTTTAGTGTCACTGAAGCTGCAATTATATCGAAAATTCAAAATCGTGTAACATGGTTATAACATTCATAATTTCTGTCTATAAAAACTACTAAACTATGAAACAGAATATACAAATTCAATTTAATATAGGTTCATTTAATTGAAGCCCTGATTGATACATGTGTGCTCCATTCCTTAATTTATTAACAGGCCTTATTAAATTGTTCTAGTAATATATGGACGAACTTATGTTGGAAATTGACACACTTAATGTTATGAATATTACACAGCCTCAGATTGAATTGCATTTACAGGAAAAACAAAATATCTTCCATTATGTTTTTCAACTCACTCTAGCTTCAAACTTTGAACTTGTTCATTAGTACGCAATCCAAATTTTTGATCAGTAACACTATTAGCAGTTTATTCTTCAGTTTTTCTATACAATTTTGAACAAATAATTTAATAATCCTGTTTAAAATATGTAATTATAAATTTTATACAACTCCTACCCCTGCAAATGAATACATGCTTGCTATACCCACAAAAAATTTACAGGATACATTGATCAACAAATGAAATAAGCAGACTATTATTCGCACACTGCTGACAGGAATAGAGTGGAGTGAAAATACATTCCTTGAAATAGATCAATATTCAGATTCAACAATATTTTTTTTTTGCCACTTATTTGAAAATGGAAAAAGAAGGTTTACCTCACTATTTAGTTCCAACATTTCACAAAGGAGAAGGGAATATTGAATTTCACTTTTCTCATTTCTTATAAACAAAAAATTTATTTCAAACTAGCAAAAAGAATACATAATGGGTAAAATATAACATTCTGGTGAACAAGGAGACAAAAACAAAACAGAGGAAATAAACAAAAGCTTGTTAGTATATAATAATGCTATCTGCATGTCTGTCAGAAAGACAGCTTAAAGGAGAAACAATCCTACGTACAACAAATTTAAACGGCAAAGTTTTCAGTTTGAAAATCCAACCAAACTAAGTTCATATAAGAATTCCATTCTTATGTAAACATAATGACTTGAAGTAAACTTAATAAATTATATTGAACAAGTTCCTACCATGTCACTTATTATTACGGTGTATGAAATGATCTCTAGCTCTGCAACTGATTGTAAATATTCCAAAAAGGCTACAGTAGTATCAATCATGGAAGTCGCAAAAATATACCCTAGATACCTTGTCTAATGCGAGACTGAGGCAGTTCTTTGCAGCAGTTAAATCTCCTTTTTTCCAAATGCAGTTCCCTAAACATAGCCAAGCATCTGCAAGAGATGGATTTAACTTAACCTGGTCCATGTAAGAGTGGATTACAATCATTTAAACATCAACAAAAAGACACTAAATCAAAGAACCTAAAATTCAATCTTGCTTACAGCTTTTGATAGATGATCCTCAGCTTCTTTCCTGTAGTCAGGAAATACATCCAACATCTTCCCTCTAAGATATTCAAATGTTGCACGTTGTGTAGGTGATTTTCTTTGTTCTGGCACATGCAACAAATTTTATTAACAAACTTTATCAGAAATAAGAAGAAGCATTGTTCAAAAGCAAAACAATGGAAGATGTAATCCTATCTTCCAAGTAACTGAGTCTGAGGCAGAAAAAAAATTGAAAAATAATAAGAAAACAATTATGCAATCTTCAATATGAACAATATTACAGTTTCTCTCTAAGCATACTTTTTCATACACTAACTATAAAGCATTACAGCATTACCAACACTTATGGACCTACAAATGGTTTTTTATTTATTCGGAGAAAAAACGTATGATAGAGTACGTAGAGAGATTCTATGGACAGTATAACAAAAGAAAGGAAAAAAGTCAAGATTGCTCACATTTAAGCCAATCAAATATATGTATAAATTATAATAGAGTTACAACTAGTGTAAAAGGTGAAGATACAGAAGATTTTTCTATAACCATAGTGTGCACCACCAACGACCTACTTTGAGCCTTATCTTTTCATCTTGGCTTGGGGCATGCACGCAGTACATATTCAAGAGTTAGTGACACGGTGAATGTTTTTTGAAGTCGACCATGATAGAGTCCTAGTGAGAGAGTTGGGACAAGAAATAAATGGAAAGTTAGAGATATGCAAATTGGAAACAAGCCTTGGCTGGAAATACATGGATTTGCCCAAGTACAAGTATGACAAAGTATAAGGAATTTATCAAGAGACACAACACAATAACTCTAGTTTGGAGGTAAAGATTGAAAGTAGAGTACCACAGGTAGCACAGTTAAGTACCTTCAGTCCATCCTACAAAATATTGGAGGGACAGAGCGTGACCTACCATGAGATCCAAGCAGGATGGAAGAAATGGAGGATTGTTTCACGGGTGATATGTGATAGAAAGTACCACTCTAAACTTTTACCTAATGGCTATAAGACCTGTAATGCTATATGGATTGAATGTTGGGCGTTAAATAGCCAACAAGAAAGTAAGATTACATTGCAAAAATGAGAATGTGACAATGGATGAGTGGATACACAAGATAAGATAGCATTAGGAAGAGGTGGCTAGCCCCTATTGCAAAAAAATTGATAGAGTGATATACCTTATATGGATTTGGCATATGAGGAGAAGACCCATAAAAGAACCAGTATGGAAGGCTAACTAGATAGAAGATAGTTCAATAGTTAAAGGAAGATGGAGACCAGAGAAAATTATTGGTCAAAATCATTAAGAGGGATTAAGAGGTAAATAATTTATTGCATCTATGCAATAAGCCAGAAATTTATGGCATCATATGATCCTCCTAGCAAACCAACTTAAAGGAAAATTACTTAAATTGTTGTTGTAAAGCATCAGAATATAGATATTTAGAAACACCTCCAGCTAGTTGAGGCTGATCAGTATCAACTAGTTGAATTCATGACACACAGTTGAGTACTTGGGATTTTCTTCAGCTTACAGTATGCTATTCCCATGATGGTATCCTTTCTTTGGGTAGTATCCTTTCATGTAGAATCAAAGTTCACATAATTAAGGTAGTGTAATGATCACTAGCGCTATTTGCATTAAGATATATTCTAAAAATAAGAAAGAAACGCAATTAATTGTTGTCCACTAAGTAGACTGTGTCAACTAAATGCTTTTATTGACCATGTCTACCTAAAAGACTGGTTGCAATCATCTCCGAACCAGGGAGGGAAGACTAATTTCATTGCACACATTAGCAAAGCCAAATAGAGCACACGAGAAACCTGAATTACAAATCTTCAACCAGAACCCCAGAAAAGAAAAACAAAACAAAACAAAGTCCCCCGCGTTATAACGGTTGAGTATGAAGTATAGACCAAACGGGTTGTTGAACGAGCATGGGAGAAGGATACCCGTTGCTGAAAAGAAGTAAAAGGGAGCGTTTTTATGTGGGAATTGGAAAGAGACTGACCTGGGGGAATGGAATCGAGAAGATTAAGAGCGAGATCGGATTCGTGTTGCAACTTTGAGATTCTGTCATCGGGGTTGGGAGGAAAATAAGTGTCTCGAAGATGGTAAAGATCTTCTGCTGCTCTTGCAGCTCTAGATAACGGTTCTTCTTCTCTGGGATTGCTCATCTCATTCACTCACTCACTCACTGAGAAAGAATAAGAAGACGAAGAAAGAAGAAGGTGACAAAGATAACTGCAATTGCAAAATGCACCCCTGACTACTACACTATTGTCATAGTTTACTATTACTAATTCATATCCCAAAAACTCACAAAAAAATTCAGTTATCTGAGATAAATTTAACCAACTTATCAAAACTAAATATATCACACATTTCCCCTTCTTTGCCCTAATGCTGTTTCACAATCTCATCATATTTGATCATTTGAGTGACCGTTACATTTTGATTCTAGTTAAATCTAGGGCACATGGCCAATTATTTTAAATAGAAGATAAATAATGGCATGCATGTGAAAGAATTTGTGTAAAACAATACAATTTCAAGTGTAATTTTAAGTTTCAATATAGGCAAGTATGGTTTATACAAAAAAAATATAAAACGTTAGTTAGTTTTTTTTTTTTTTAAAAAAATCCTTTAGTATTTAGAACATCTTTTATAGTATCTTTTATAATATGTTTTTACTGTTAATTTGTTATATTAATTTATTTAAAAATAAATAACATTAACAAGGATACTAGTATGAAAAAGGTTGTTGGTCCGTCAACAATTTGATAGATTGGAATTGATATTTTTAATGTGTTTGTTCTAGTGATCAATTTTTTCAGTGAAAAAATATATAATATAATATATGAACTTGTATTATATTATTTAAAGGATATAAAATTATATATTATAACTTAAATTATTATTATTTTGTAAATTAAGTTTCAATTATTAATTATAAAAGAATAATTTAATATGGTAATAATTTGTTTATTTTTTTGTTAAATTAGAAATATTAATTAATTTATTAGAATTCTAAAAAAATATTTATATAATTAATTTTACTTTTAATATATATATATATATATATATATATATATATTAAAGTAAAAAACAAAATTTAGAAAAAAAATAAAAATAACTGATAACGACCAACCTCTTTAAATATGCTACGACACCATTTTATTATAAGTTTCTAAAGATGAAATAAAATTAAGATATATTGATAAAGTAAACTAAAAATCCTAATCCAACCAACTTTTAATTAACTATACTACCAATTGATGTATTTATTACATGTATTTTCTTGATATTATCTTAAAATTACAATTAATCAAATTCAAAATTTATAATATACAAATTTTTAATTGTTATCAATCCAATTTAAGTTATTCAAATTATTTTTGGGAACTACAAATTTTTATATACTTATTTATTTCTCAATAACTATCCAAAAATCAATTTTTACCAGAAAAATTAAGATAATCAATAAATCAAAAATCTAAATAGAGTTATGATTTTCCAAGCCTAACATATATTAACAGTATAAATGAACGGATAACATAAATGAAGATAACACTTACTCAAATATCAGTTATAGTGTGATTATAACTGAGGATACACATAGCAAAAAGAAAAAAAAATTATAACTCAATTCTCAACTATGTAGGCATTTTTAGTTTAGTTCAATCTTTACTTTAAAAAATAAATTATTTTTATGTCACTTTTTAAAACAAAGGAGTTTACATTTTTATAATTTCACCAAACAAAATTTGTTAAGTTAATATTCAAATTCTAAGATGTTCAGATTCTATATCAAAGAGAGTTAAATTAGACATGTTTAACAAATCAACTCTAAATAAAATCATCATTTTCTAAGGTTTGCATTTTATTAACTAAATTTGTATTACTCAGTTAATTTGATACACCATATTGCGTGTTTATGTTTTCAACGAATACTTAGTGAATTTACATCGATTTCAAAAGCGTATTTTGATTAGTAATTTACTAAGGGGGATTAAGATTCACTAAGTTTTTTCATTCAAAACTTGTGATTTCTTTATTGATTCAGCTATTTATTACAATTAAAATAAACAATCAAATCGTTTACATATATTTAATTATTTACAATAATTTTTAATAAGGATAAATTATGCTTTAAGTCCTTATAAAATGACAAAACTAATAAAAATATTCTCGTAACAATTTTTTTATATTAATTTAATTTTTGTAAAATATAAACATATTTTTTATAATATGAGACTAAACTCACACTTTTATATTTAAAAATATTATTAATAATGTGAGACATATAAGAGGTTTGACTTCACATTATAATTAATATAAATTTTCAACTTATCCTTATATCTAAATACATAAAAGATTTTTAACTTCACATAATACATGGATTAACACACTTTCAAGAAAAAGAACATAGAATAATGAAAGATTTGTCTTCTCATACTCCAATAATCTTGTGGCCAACATAAAAAAAACCTAATATAAAAGATAAATAAATAGTAGAGAGAAGTTTTGAAAGTAAAATAATAAGATGGAAACTAAAGAGGTTAAAAGAAAAGATAAATAACATAATAATTTTTGTAAAATTTTTTAAAAAATGTTATGGAAATGTTAAGTTTCACTAGAAATTTTTTATTTACCTATAAATTATTATATATAGATTTTTATCTATATGTAAATTTAGTATTACCTCGTATAAATTTTACAAGCAGATTTTAATTACGGATTTTACATAAGAAATAATCTGTAGGTAATTATATACGGATCCTAATCCGTACGTAAACTTAACATTATTTACAAATTTTACATACAAATTTGTTACATATAAAAAAAATCCAAAGATAATTATATACGAATTCAAATCTATATATAATTACATACAGATCTAAATCTGTATGTAATTACTTAAGGATTATTCCGTAGATAATATTAATAATTTATTTTATTAAATTATAATTATTATTATTTGTAATAATAATAATAATAATAATAATAATAAAATAACATTGTATTTTGAGATACAATTTACATTATCTTATTATGTAAAAACATGTAAGAGGAGTATAAATATAATATTTTTACTAAATTAAGAAAAACTAGCATTATGTAAAAAGATTTATTATATTTTAATCTTTTTAAAACACACGGGGTTTTAATATAATATTTAAATATAATTAATAAGTAAAAACTTTAAAAGATGTCAGCGTAATTTAGCTTTCTGAAGCTTGATTCGCGGGTTAGTGACCGAGAATTAAGATCAGGTTTCAGGAGACATCGTGGTTTCAAGAGACGATGTTCCAGGTGAAGCTTTGCAGAAACACACTTTTTATCTCATGAATCTTTACTATATATTAGACATGCATGTTCTTTACAGGAATCTTTTATTATATAGCAGAGATATAGATCAGAGTCCTTTTGTGTGGTGATTGAGTCTGTATTTATAGGCGTTATAGTGGGCTTCAAGAGTTTAGGCTCATTCTGCTATATAATAAAATATTCATGTAAAGAACGTGCATGTCTAATATATAGTAAAGATTCATGAGATAAAAAGTGTGTTTCTGCAAAGCTTCACCTGGAACGCCTTCTCTTGAAACCACGATGTCTCCTGAAACCTGATCTTGATTTTCGGTCACTAACCCACGAATCAGGCTTCGGAAAGCTAAATTACGCTGACATCTTTTAAAGTTTTTACTTATTAATTATATTTAAATTTCAACTTTTTGAAACCCCATGTGTTTTAAAAAGATTAAAATATAATAAATCTTTTTACATAATGCATGTTTTTCCTAATTTAGTAAAAATATTATATTTATACTCCTCTTACATGTTTTTACATAATAAGATAATGTAAATTGTATCTCAAAATACAATGATATTTTACATTTGTGTATCTCTAAGTTGTTTAGCAAATACAGTAAAATAATGCAATAACAACATTTTTTAATAGAAATCACTATTTACATGTTAGATTCTTTTGTCTAAAGAAGTGGTTGAACTTTATAAGATGGAAAAGAATTTGTTAGAAACTAAACTTACAAACTATAAGCAAGAGAAAGGTTTTAAAGATAAAAAAGATGAGAAGGAACATATAGAGCATAAGTGAAGAAGAGATTAAAAATGTATTGATTTAGAGTAATAAAATAACCAATGTTGATATAATGAATAAAACATATACATAATGTAAAATTTGGATATTATAACCTTCAAGTTTGGATATTATAATCTTATGACTTTTTTTAATGATGATTTTGAAGTCATCTTCATACAAAATATGCAATTATTGTTTTGTAAATAATAAATAATATGACCCCGTTATCTAAATACTTGATACAGTGATTAGCATCATCTCTCATTTTCATATTGACAAAAATAAATTCACGATATTTATTAGTCAATGATTTCTTACCCAAGCTGGCAATCGACAACCTGAAATAAAGATATTTTGATACTTAAAACAAATATCAATCTAACATATAACAAAGAGTTGTTATACGTTGACAGTGAATACCTAATTTCGTTTTAGATAAATAAGATTCATTTTAAAAAAATAAAAAAATATTTTTAATTAATTTCTAAAGAAAATTAAAAAAAAAAGTTATTTAATCAAATTTAAATTTTATTATAAAAAAATATGTTTTTATCAATTAGAAACAAAATCAATAAAAAAAAATCATCTTTAAATTTATTGTTTGTTTGGATTTATTTTTCTCTTATTTTAAAAAAAATACAAAACTATAATTTACTTGTCATTATCTTTAATAAAAAATATAATTTAAATTTTTATCTTGTTTATCACTTTATAAAAAAATATAAAAATAAGTTTTGTTTTAATTAAGAAAGAAAATGAAATTGGAGTTTTCTCCTTGTGTCCCATGCCCTAAATCCTAATCCGCTCACAGCAATGACTCTGCTCCACCAGCCAACAGAAACGATTTTGTCGATATGCACATTCTCTCACTCTGGACACGCTAACTGACACTTTTTGGCTCTCATTTATATAAGGAGGGATCATCACAGGAGAAAAAACACACTATTGCTCTCTCAGATTCTACAACTTCTTCTTCAGGAAAGCTACTTACCCTGCGTACATCTTCATCCTTAGACCTCTCATAGAACACATTTTCGGGGATTCCAAGAATTTTAGTATCTATGAGAGTATGATCTTGTCCTTCGAGAAATCAAGGTGGAGGGTTCTAACACTGTTACTTTCCTTGTCCATTTTTTTCAGTTTTTTTAACTCCTTCGTTCCTCCCTATTGAATGCTTCCTTGTTGCTTTTGGTTGAAATACTTAACTTCAAAACTTTCATGGAGATGATAATTTTCCCGAAGTACCACCAGCAATTTGATCAGCTTGGCAGTATGCACTGCATCTGCATTTTGTAGCGGCCATTGTCGGTGCATATTATAGGTTTTTGTCTAACATTGTTAACAATAATGATTGAAAATATGTTTACATCTTATAAAGACTATACAAATACAACAAAAAAATATATTAGACTCTCTAAGTCTAAATTTGATGCTCGAGTCAGTTTAAGATTAGAGTGTGCAGAGATATAGATTAAAATTCTTTTGTGTGCTGATTGAGTTTGTATTTATAGGCGTTATAGTGGACTTAAAGAGTTTAGGTTCATTATGCTATATAATAAAAGATTCATGTAAAAAACGTGCATGTCTAATGTATAAAGATTCATGAGATAAAAAGTGCGTTTCTGCAAAGCTTCACCTGGAACGCCGTCTCTTGAAACCATGATGTCTCCTGAAACCTGATCTTGATTCTCGGTCACTAACCCGCGAATCAGGCTTCGAAAAGCTAAATTAGGCTGACATCTTTTAAAGTTTTTACTTATTAATTATATTTAAATTTCAACTTTTTGAAACCCCATGTGTTTTAAAAAGATTAAAATATAATAAATCCTTTTACATAATGCATGTTTTTCTTAATTCTCCTGAAACCTGATTTTGATTCTCGGTCACTAACCCGCGAATCAGGCTTCGAAAAGCTAAATTACGCTGACATCTTTTAAAGTTTTTACTTATTAATTATATTTAAATTTCAACTTTTTGAAACCCCATATGTTTTAAAAAGATTAAAATATAATAAATCTTTTTACATAATGCATATTTTTCTTAATTTAGTAAAAATATTATATTTATACTCTTCTTACATGTTTTTACTAAGATAATGTAAATTGTATCTCAAAATACAATGATATTTTACATTTGTGTATCTCTAAATTGTTTAGCAAATAAAGTAAAATAATGCAATAAAAACATTTTTTAATAGAAATCACTATTTACATGTTAGATTCTTTTGTCTAAAGAAGTGGTTGAATTTTATAAGATGGAAACGAATTTGTTAGAGGCTAAACTTACAAACTATAAGCAAGAGAAATGTTTTAAAGATAAAAAAGACGAGAAGGAACATATAAAGCATAAGGGAAGAAGAGATTAAAAATGTATTAATTTAGAATAATAAAATAACCAATGTTGATATAATGAATAAAACATATACATGATATAAAATTTGGATATTATGACCTTCAAGTTTGGATATTATAATCTTATGACTTTCTTTCTTTAATGATGATTTTGAAGTCATCATCATACAAAATATGCAATTACTGTTTTGTAAATAATAAATAATATGATCCCATTATCTAAATACTTGATACAGTGATTAACATCATTTCTAATTTCCTGGAAATCAACAACCTAAACAAAAGCGATGATTTAATTAATATTATACATAAAGATATTTTGATACTATGATATCTTAAAACAAATATCAATACAAACACATAATAGAGTGGTTATACGTTCACACAGCCAATACCTAATTTTATTTTAGATAAATAAGATTCATTTTAAAAAAATAAAAAGAATATTTCTAATTAATTTCTAAAAACAATTTAAGAAAAAAAGTTATTTAATCAAATTTGAATTTTATTGTAAAAAAAATATGTTTTTATCACCTAGAAACGAAATCAATCAAAAAAATCATCTTTAAATTTATTATTTGCTAGGATTTATTTTTCTTTTATTTTAAAAAAATGCAAAAATATAATTTACTTGTCATTATCTTTTATCTCATAAAAAAAATATGATTTGAATTTTTATCTTATTTATCACTTTAAAAAAAATATAAAAATAAGTTTTGTTTTATTAGGAAAGAAAGTGAAATTGAAGTTTTCTCATCGTGTCCCACACCCTAAATCCTAATCCGCTCACAGCAATGACTCTGCTCCACCAGCCAACAGAAACGATTTTGTCGATATGCACATTCTCTCACTCTGGGCACGCTAACTGACACTTTTTGGCTCTCATTTATATAAGGAGGGATCATCACAGGAGAAAAAACACACTATTGCTCTCTCAGATTCTACAACTTCTTCTTCAGGAAAGCTACTTACCCTGCGTACATCTTCATCCTTAGACCTCTCATAGAACACATTTTCGGGGATTCCAAGAATTTTAGTATCTATGAGAGTATGATCTTGTCCTTCGAGAAATCAAGGTGGAGGGTTCTAACACTGTTACTTTCCTTGTCCATTTTTTTCAGTTTTTTTAACTCCTTCATTTCTCCCTATTGAATGCTTCCTTGGTGTTTTTGGTTGAAATACTTAGCTTCAAAACTTTCATGGAGTTGATAATTTTCCCGAAGTACCACCAGCATTTTGATCAGCTTGGCAGTATGCACTGCATCTGCATTTTGTAGCGGCCACTGTCGGTGCATATTATAGGTTTTTGTCTAACATTGTTAAGAATAATGATTGAAAAATATGTTTACATCTTATAAAGACTAAACAAATACAACAAAAATTATCCTAGCAAACATTCATAAAAAAAGGGGATAATGGATATTAATCGTTATTAAAATTTATGTCACAATTACACCCTACTTTTGACATTAATTCATTATGCATAAATTATATTTATCACATTCAAATCAAAATATAACTAAGAATTTATTATATAAATTATCTAAAATATATGTTTAAAAAGAAATTCTAAATAATAAAATGAAAGATAAACTCATGGGTTACAATAATTAAGGCAGTGGCTGGGGAATTAACAATAACAGTGGCAAACATGATTATCTCTATTGTTGCCTTTTGCAAACGTGTTTGGTGAGGGAGTGTTCAGTGTGGGACTTATCAAAGTGAGACAAATACAGCTGATACACACTGGAACCCCAAAGCTTGTCTTCCCTTTATACCATGCACCTCAAAACTCTTCTATCCATCTCTTCAAAAATTAAATAACTAGGAAATGAATAGGAACACAAAAGTATAAAAGTCACCCATTAATACATAGAAACAGTGAATAAAGGGGGCACCATGGAAATAATACAGATCATGCATGGTCATTGATTATGACTATGCAATTATGCAAAGTACGACAACAGAAACAATGTCAATACTCACGCATCTTATTGTTCCTTTCTTAAGTCCAGTTCTTTCTCTAAATAAATTCATTATCCTTTTACAAATCTTTAAAAATATGGAAAAATAAGGTAGCATTATCATTAGTAAAAAAAGAGGGAAATTTTTTTTTCTCAGACTGTCTTTTGCAATATTATAAATCAAATGCTGTACTCTGAACAAAATTAGAAAAGCTAGGAGATATTTTCAATCTGAGAAGGATGTAACTTGTAATAAAACAATTACAACAAGTTCATACATCTTCCAAACCGTTCAAGCAATACTATACTGCAAGGATGCATAAGACTTGACCATGTTACAGGAGAAGTTTTGCTTCAAAATAAGAAGTATAAAGCCAGTCAGAGAAGAGATTATGGAAGGGCAAAGAGAACAAGTGTCTTTGTTCATTTTCTTTGAATATAGTGTGACGTGTGGAACTGAACTAACACAAGAGAATAGGCCATTCTGAAAATTCAACTCCAAGCAAAAAGTTCTCAAGTTTGGAGGGATATGGAAATAACAGAACAAAAATACACAGGAAAATGTTATATCTATTGAACCAAAGGTGATTAAACATCCAAAAATGCATCTGATAATTCAGGGATATCTTACAAAATCTTTAATCTGATTTGAGTGCAAAACATAGACAACCAAAAGCCCTTTGAAGGGTATACTTTGTAAAGGTGTTGATTTTACTTACAGAATACATATATTTATACTTTACCGGTTTATGCTTCTTCAGCTTAGAACTTATCAAAGTGAACACATGGCAGAGTTCTGGAACTTGAAATATTGTCTTCGGCTTATAAAGCCAATGTATTTCCAAACTCTTCAAAAAATAAAAAATTACATGCATGGGAATGAAATGGCACAAAAACACTTATAACCAAGAGAAACAATAGTAAAAAAGCACCTCCCTTAGCACAATACGGTTTATGCTCCCCAGAGAATACTATGAAATTTTGGAATCGGTTTCATTTATTAAGTAATGCCCTTTTCATGTAGTTTTGTTCATGAATCATGCTGCTCATAAATGGTCCTTCATTTTATAAGTTATATATATATTTCCAAATGCATCTACTCATTCCTCTTTATTCATATCAAGATATTTGAGAGCTGTTACTGCTTAAGCAACAAAATTGCAGTCATTGTATGTGTAAATGAATATATTTGATTAGCAACTCACCAGACTTAAAAATTATTTTTCATATGGTGAATTTATTTAACTTTAGTTGTCAGCTAATTTTTTTTATTAAGATTATAATAATTATTTTTTCTTGATATCTATAGAATTTCTTTCTATCAACGTCACTTCTTAATTAGTGGTATTTTTGTATTTAATGATAACTAATATACTTTGTTCAAATAAAGATTTTAATTTTTTTATCTATCAAAATATTTAAAAATTAATAATTTAGAATAAAAAAAATTAAAATTTAATATATTTATTTTTTCTAAAAATTATAAAATTTCTATTTTAAACAAAAGTTTAAGTTATTGATGGTAACGTGATGTGTTTTGTTTGTGATGGGCATTGAGTTGTTGACTAACTAACCATAACGAAACCTGGTTTCCCAATTGACTCTTCTAACTGAAATTGCTTTGCACTTGCACTGCTGTTAACTAACTCACTCATTCATTACAAAAACAAACTTACAAAATCAATTTTGAAAAGCCAAATAAATATCAGACAAAATCTAACCTTGCTTCTACTAATATTAAAACATTATTTATTATCACGAGTACAATATTCAAGACTAAGTGAATAAAAAAAAAAGTCCGAATTTCACACTGTATGAAATTGTTTCACACTTGTTTACCTCATATGCTTGTCACATCTTTATTAAAAAATGTCGGCATAATGCGTTTCCTATCATTTTCAGTATCCTATATATTCCTTTCCCACATTTTTAGCAAAAAGAAAAGTACTTTAACTCATTAAGTCTCCAAAAAACGGTTCTTAACTCATTAACATTTTACTGTTATCCAGTTATAAGTCATAATATACTTTCTTAACTTGTATAAAAAGATGTCTTAAAAGTCATGCAGATATTTGACTGAATTACAGTGAAAAAACATTTATTCTGCCAGTGAATAGATTCTTCTTTATAGAATAGAAGTTAAACTCCCTTTATATATTTTTTTTAAAATTAATCATCCAACATTTCATGGTATTTTAAAGTATACTATTTGAAATATAACTAAATAACTATTATTTCAATATAGAGACAACAAATTCAGTGACAGAAAAGAAGAAGAAACTGCGTAGAAGAAGACAGAGGTGGATCCCACAGACATTTGTGAAAATCTCAGCATTATAAGTGACAGCCATAAAGTTAAAGTATTATTATACATCACACAATTTGGCGAACACCAAACACTGCATCTCTTCCTTCAAACCAACGCGCATTCTCAAGTCTTATCCAGCCAACCACACACTCGTCAACACATTCTCACACGCACACGATATAATTCACAACAACGTGAATATGTCACAGTAATATATACAATACTTTTGTTCCTTCTTTGACTATTCTCCATCTCTCTCTATATATACCACAAACACACCTTCAAACCCACCCACAAGACAAACCTCCATCAAACATCATTCTTCGATTCTCTCCAACGTTAAAAACCTTCTCTTTGTCAAATCCACGTGATGGGCAACTACGTTTCATGCACCTTGGCGCCTCCTTTGACCAAGAACTCCAAGGCCACCAGAGTCATCATTCCCACCGGCGAAGTGAAGCAGTTCAGGGAGATTATCAAGGCGGCGGAACTCATGCTCGAACACCCCACTTTCTTTCTCGTCAATTCTCGTTCTCTTCACATTGGTCGAAGGTTTTCTGCTCTTGCTGCTGACGAAGAGTTGGAGTTCGGGAACGTCTACATCTTTTTCCCAATGAGGAGGCTCAACTCTGTCGTCACCGCCGCCGACATGGCGGTGCTTTTCTTGGCGGCCAACTCCGCCGTCAAGAGACTGTCCGGAGGAAAGGCGCGTGTTATTCCGCAGCAAGTGGAGAAAAACTCAGAGGGAGAAAGAGATGTTGAGATTCCAAGGTTGAGTTTGGAAGGGGTGGATTCGGGGTTTCAGTATAGGTTAAATTATTGTAGGTCAAGGAAGCCTGTTTTGGAAACTATAACCGAGGAACCAGCTAGGGTAAGGTGATTGGTGAAACCTGGTTATGCATCAGAAATTTTTTTAGCTAGAAGATTATTCAACACTCGAAAAGAAAAATTAGCTGAGGTGGAGCATCCATAGCATCAAGTTTGTACAAAATATTCATATACAAAGAACAAGTTTGCGTGTGATAGATTATAGATACATTGACTATTCATTTATTCTTTTGTTACAATGAATGAATTCAGATTAATTTAATCGGGTCTGATATTTGGTTTTTTTTATCTAATTTCAGTTTTTTTTTCTTATAAAATATTGAAGCGAGTGAAATATACTGTTTGAACTGTGAAATGTTCCACCATTTGTCCACTTGTGACTAACGCGTGGACTAGCTGGTCGGGTCTGTGAATGTGATGAGTAGGGTAGGTAAAGAATGGACAAATACAAAACGACTACGGTTTCTATCTTCTGGAATTCTCTTTGTCCATTTCCAAATAATCTTTTATTTAACACATATTATGCATTGAAAAATATAATTTTCTAAGTGCAACTTGTTATCAGTACATGACATTTTACAGACAGTCTGATTAATTAGAAAAAAATTAGTGGTTGAAATATGATTATGTAATAGATCAATGTTTAAAATATTTTTTTTTTCTTCAACTGCCTTGTCATTATATGCTTAGTTTGTCCCCCTTAAGAAGCATTAAACATATTGGGAAAACCATATCAAACGGTGTCATTGAAACTAGAAGTTACAGTTAAATGCATTTGAAAAATTTCCAAGTTCCACTCTTGAACTCATGCATTCGTTGGGAATAACAGGAGAATTTTAATTGTTTCTACACTATTGTTAATTGAGAGAAAGAAATATAGTTGAAACATTAATTACTTTGAAAAGAGCTTTTCCATTTCTCTTCTATAAATAGCTGATAAAATGAGATTCCATTTCACATTTTGAAGATCTAAAAAATCTCCTACAAACTGCTACATCAGTGACTTCAGGAAGTGATATCATTTGAAAGATGGGTGGTAAAGGTGGCGGAGGGGGTGGCAAAGGCGGTGGTGGTGGAAAAGGTGGTGGTGGTGGAAAAGGTGGCGGTGGTGGTTCAGGAGGATATATGAAAGCCCCTGGTGGTGATGGAGGTTACATTTCAAGAGGAGCATTTGAGAGCAATCCTCAGGCATACTTCAGTGGTCTGCATTCTGCACCAAACTCAAACAAGTAGTTTTATTTTCTCAATTGCTTAAGCTGCTCCCATAAACATGTAACTCTTTATGTCACTTTTATCACTATAAATAAAAGCAGCTATTAATTATATATTCTTCTCAAGATATTAATGATTTGAGTTTTGATGTTAAGTAAGAACGGTGATTCAGTGTGTACTCTTGTTAAGACTGGTTTAATCTAAAACAAAACTCAAAATCTTATAACACTAATATTATCACCATATAAGTTCATTTTCTTTCACAACCCATTTTCTAGATGATATATAATATTACTAGTTTTAGTGTTAAGAGTGTGATTAACATTTATAACTTTGTCTTTTAACTATATATTTGCTTGGGTTATGATATTTGACACTCTTAAAAGATATATTCATTTAATACTGAAATAATTTATGAAAATAATTTATGAATAATGGTGGTAAAGTATATTTTTCGTATTTGCATTTTTATTTTGTCGCTTCACTTATATTTAAAAAAAAATCATTTGACTTTTTTTCTTTTCAAATAAAATGTGTATTTAGCAGAAAATATTTGTAAATTTTATGGTAAAAGTTTTTCCACATGAAATACGTGTAGATTTTTTTATGTAAAATTATTCGTAAAAAGGATATTGTAATCACTTGCAAAATTACCTATATATATGTTAATTATATATTGCGAATAAAACTTTGTAGCTAAACTATTAAAAAAATTAAGAATTATTTATTGAAAATTTTCTTTTAAATGTAAGTTTGTAGATAATAATATATTGTAATAATTAAAAGAAAAAAGCTAGTTAGACAATGTTTCCTGTTAAGTTTCTTGTAAATTATTTTACACAATAAAATAAAAAAAAATTGTATTCATATGGAAATTAACTTATTAAACTCTATCCTAATTTAAGTTTGTTAAAAATATAAAATGTTATATATCTTTTTTTTGTTTTTATAAATATGAATTATTAATTTTACACTGAGTTTTACTACTTTTGTCATTTAAGATGCATGGTGGTTTGTGATAGAATCAAGATGTTATATGCAGACGATAATTGACTAGATGATTGCCACTATTGATACAACAAAAAGGATTCTTCATGTAATGGTATATTTTTTTCCAGCATTGTTATATATTTAAAAAACAATATAATTATATAAATATTTTTAAAAATTTTAATTGGTTAATATTTTTAATTTGATAAATTTAAATTATTGTTATTTTTGTATATCAAATTACTTTCATTATAATTAATAAATAAAAAATTAATTTAAAAATTTAATAATTTAAATTATAATATTATTTTATATTATATCATTCAAATAATATAATACATAAAATGTATTTTCTAAAATATTTTTATTTAAATTTTTAAGGTTGATGAGTTAATCTGTGTCATTTCGTCTTTAACTCCCTAATTTTAAAGGTTTGATAAAATTGAGTAAATTTGATTAATAGATTGAAATTATCACCTCGACTCACCAAATTTAAAAGCTTAGATGAAATTGAGCAAATCTGACTAATAAATTGAAATTATCAACTGGACTCACTAAATTTAAAAGGTTAGATGGAATTAATCAAATTTAACTAATAGATTGAAATTATTAACTCGACTCACCAAATTTTGATAATCTGATGGGTGAAGTTGGAGGTATAAACTCATATTTCTTTCTTTTTCACTTATATAGATATGAAAATACAAAATTAAAGTTAGAAACTAAAAAAAGAAAAGTAATCAATGTCATTTAAATGGTATAATATGATAAAAAAATAATAAATCCTGTGATATTTTCTTAAAAACAATTCTCTAAAATATTAACTAAAATAGTAAATACATTTTATATTTTTCAGATAAAAATATATACTATAGATTAACTTTCGCAGAAATGATAACAAAACTTAAAAAAAATAAAAATGAGAGTAGTTACTTTAATTTGAGTCAAACTAACAGACAAAAACATATGTTATAAATAATAGTCCAATACAATATATAAACTGAGATACCACCAACCATGTATATGCTTTGCTATTTTTATTATATTTCGAATTCCTTCATCATTAATTAAGAGCTAGAAATTCAATATAAACACTTACTATCTTCAACATAGCTTTACTATCTCTTCTATAAATACATGTTTCATTCTTTGTTTATCTATTTCAATTATGAAAAAAAATAATACTGTTCTTAGGAAAGAGTAAACTTGGTTATGGCAAGAGAGATTCAGTTATTTTCAAATCAATTTCCTGAACATTCCTTAGCTAACTACTACTCCTTCTATTGTTTTTTAAAGTGTTATTCTTTTGGATAAACCAATAAATGTAATGAATTTTTTATTTTACTCTTTTTATTTTCACATTCCAACAAATGTATATAAGTAAATAAGTTAAAAGTTAGGCAAAGGTTAAAGCAATAAATAACAAAAGAATAATTAATGTTTTTTTAAATTTTGAAGATAATATATAAACAAAACCAATTAAAAAAAAAGAAGGAACAAGAGTATTTGATTTCATCACCATTCTTAAAGGAATTTTAACTAAGGTGAAAAACCTCATTTTCACATACTTTTAAAAGTAAAACGATTTCAACATATATTAACAACACAGTAATGACTGAAATAATAATTGTTACCATAAATATTGTTTACCTATAAATATGGAGTATTCGCTTAACATTGATAGCTGTTTTAATTCTAACTGGAAAAAGGATGCGAGACGATTTGTTGAAGTATTCTTTTAATATCAAAAGTTACTTTAATTGTTATTGTAGAAATTTTGACGAACACTAAGCAAATATATAAAACTGAAGAAGATGAAAAACAAATGAACAAGGATCACAATACCAAAACTCCTAAAAAATATACCATATTAACATTTTACACCACGTCATAGAAGAGAAAGGAAAAAATTAAGAGAAAAGTAAGTTAAGAGAAAATTAATCTCATTTATAAATGAATAAATTCTCATCTTGAATATGCACACAAACATACTGTAAAAACAGATAAAAAAGAGGAAGATAAATTAATTACAACTAAACGAACTAATCAAAGAGGCAAGTAATAAAATTAGTTTTAAAATCACTTGCAGTTATTGAAATTTTGATCCTTATATTGTCTAATATTGATGGTGTTTTGCAGTTATCTTAATCACTTACTAAGATTATTTTTAATCAATATATAATTGACTTAAGTATAATCAAATTCAAATCTCAGAATCATTTACTATTATACAACATATAAAAAAACTAAATAAATAAAAAATTGTGAATTATAATAAAACACAAAAAATTATTGTGAGTAATTTAAATTAATCCTTTAAGAATAAAAATTGTTTTAATATATCAACTACTATAAAATGTCATAAAAGGTAAAATAAAAAATAAAAAAATCCAGTCCAAGTGGTTCTAATGTTGTAAAGTATTTTCAGAGTTAAATAATTGTGTATTATAATGAAAAATGCAACATATAATAACTTCTTATTAGTTTATATACTAACAATTGTTAAACTACTAAAGAACTATTAGCCATAAACTATTAATACTTAAAAACTTTAAAAATTAACAAAATAATTCTTTGCATCAGTAGTAATTAGTTTTAAGTCTTAAATTTCGTGACTCATTTTTGAATTGGAAAAACTTATGATCAAAGTTTTTCAACTGCCAAGAATTAGTCCAATAGCGAAGTAGATAAACATTTTTTTTTTTTAATTTGCATGTCATCTAATATTTTTATCATCATTTTTCCGTTAATAAATATAATTACTATTGAGTAAGGTATTTTCTTCCGTGCACCCTTCAACAAAATGATACAATTATGTGAAATTTTATGAGTTCCCTTGGCACATTTGAAAAAGTTTTAATCTAACATCAGAAATGAATGTCCTTGAATTTATCAATCTTAAATGTAAGTAAAAGCTAATAATTCAGATTAATTAAAAAATTAGTAAATAACATTTAATTGTACTCTTTTATATAATTTCTAAATTACATTTTATTTAAATTTGATATAAAAAAAATATTAAAGACAAGACTGCAGGTAAATAGAAAGACGGTCTAAATAAATTAGAAAAAAATAGTAGTTGAAATATGATTATGTAATAGATCAATGTTTAAAATATTTTTTTCTTCAACTGCCGTGGCGGTGGTGGAAAAGGTGGCGGCGGTGGTTCAGGAGGATATATGAAAGCCCCTGGTGGTGATGGAGGTTACATCTCAAGAGGAGCATTTGAGAGCAATCCTCAGGCATACTTCAGTGGTCTGCATTCTGCACCAAACTCAAACAAGTAGTTTTATTTTCTCAAGTGCTTGAGCTGCTCCCATGAACATGTAACTCTTTATGTCACTTTTATCACTATAAATAAAAGCAGCTATCAATTATATTCTTCCCAAGATTTTAATGATTTGAGTTTTAATGTTAAGAACTGAGATTGCTTAAACTGATTTAGTTTAAAACAAAATTCAAAATCTGATAATATTGTAAACATATCCATAATATTCAATCTTTAACATAAAGTTAAGATTATATAAATCTTTTACAAATTTGATACTATAATACTTGAAATGCAAATTTCTGAAACCATAAACAAACTAATTTGTTAGAGATGGGATACCCTTTATCCAATACTAGTTCATTCATTGGAATTAATAAATAAATATAAATAATATTAATTTAAATAGTATTATAAGTCACATTTATAAATGTTGGATTTCATATTTCCATTCACAACACAAAATTAGAGTAAAACATAGAATTGAAACAAATTGTAGATGTTCTAAAGGATTAAAACACAAAATAAGATTAAAAATTTTATAAAAAATTGTGTGTATTTAGTTCATTATGAATTAAGAAGTTTTGATAAATAATTTTAAATCAACCTAAAGTGACATAGATGGTGTAAGAATAAGAATAAGTAAAAGAAATAATAAAAACTTAAGAATTTAAATTAAAAAAATAAGAGTCAATTAAATAAAGGAGTAAGTGTATATATAAGAAAATGAAAATGAAAGTAAAATAAAAACAAAGTAAAAGACAAAAGTGAAGAAAAATTAAGAAATAAAAGAAAAGTGATTTGTCATTTGAGGTTGAAGTTTCATCTCCAACATAAGTGTTAAGAAAAAATTGACATGTCTCTTAAAAAATAAGATAAAATTTAAGAAAGAAAATTACTTTTATAAATGTCTCAAAACTCTCAAATTTTCTTACATTACATTCTAAAGTCATTATATAAAAGCAATGTGGTTATTATAAGTCTCCTACACTAGTTTGTCTTTGGTCAATATTTAATCTGGATTGTAAGTACCATTAACCTATTTTTTTTATTAACTCAATATAATGTGAAAAAGATAGAAAAGTTCTCTATTAAGACAATACTCAATGGATCTTTCTAAGCGTTGAACACACCTTTTCTATGTGTCTTTATGGTGAAAATAGAATAAGTGAAAAGACCTTACTGACCTACCTAGGATGAACTTTATTTAAAAGAGAATGAGGTATTAATTGAAAAGTTTTGTTAGTATTTTTCATATTTTAAACACATTTTTCTTAATTCTTATTTGTACATTTTACTCTCTATTATCCTCCTTAAAAATTTATAGCCCATGCTTAGAACAGGTTGATATATGATAATTCAATCTTAATTAAAGCTTAATTACAATTTATATTGTTATTCTCAGCTAAAATTAAAAAAAATTAAAGGAAATAAATCTTACAAATTACATATTCAAGAAATAGAAAATAAATAAACTAAATAACTAGTTTTATGAGTAAAAATATTTTCTTTTGCAATGTTTGGTGTGATTTTTCTTGGAATGCTCTTTATGTATCCTTGCTCTCTATTTTTTTTTTCTCTTCATTTACATACTTATCACCCTTTCTCTACCTATCTACCTAACGCTCCTATTGCTCTTGACTAGTATTGTGCTATAAAATCTCAGACTTTAGTTCTTTATTTCCCGCGCGCCACTTTTGTCCATGCCATTGTCATCTTTCTTCCACTTTTCAAACTCATGTACATTAATGATTTTCCACATTGCTGTAACACCCTTTTCTTGATCTAACTCAAATAATAAGACAAAAATTTCCCTATCAAGACCAAACATTTTTTAATGTTTGTTAAGGGTCTCTTTCTTTTTTTTTTTTCGTTCTTTATATTCCACCAATGTAGTTTCAATAATGCAATTCAATAATTATCTTGATCAATATTATAATTAAAACTCATATTTTAGGACAATTTATTTTTATTAAGGTTCTCATTCATTTTTTCCATTTTCTTATATTTCATCAATAAATTGAAGTTAAATACTATTAAAAATACATAATCAAATTTAATATGATTTGGCATATTAGGATCAGTATCCATAAACACTTGAGAAAATATATTTTATTACATACTTACATACAATTTTTACTAGAAAAAAATTGTGAACAATTTCATATAACCTTCATAAGAATAAATTGTAAATTCTCTTAAAAAAATTTACAAATATAAAATTGCAAATCCTTCTCTGTAACTTTTATAAAAGATAAAATTGCAAAATATTTCATGACACACGGCTACTTAAATTTCTTATACACTCAAAAAAACATATTAAGTTATAGTAACAATACTTAAATCAACTCCTTGATTTTATAATATATTTTTACTCTATTTTTTTCATATAATAAATATCTTTCACAACTACCTTAATTAATTTGATAAATATTAGAATCAAAACTTGCATTTTGAGACAACTTATTTTTTTCTCAACTTTAGCTTGTGTGTTACTTGTACGAGGAAACACAACCTAAAGAAAAGTAAGAGTAAAATAAAGTAGAAGCAAATGAAGCAAAAGATAAACCAAAAAAAGATAGGAAAGAGCATGATCCTATCTAAAAGAGAATAGATCAACGGTGCACAACAAAGATACACAAAGCTTGTAATAACAATGGTGGAGGCACAAAGAAGATGAAGAGAAACTTGCAATAATAATGGCGAAGGTATATATAGAAAAGGAAAATTATATCAGCGGGGAAAGAAAATGATGAGAATTATACAAGGGATTAGTATGAACATAAATTACGATAAACAATAATGTATACAATTGTCATTATAAGACAATAATTATATTTAAAACTGTTATCCTAAGTTTTAGTGGCAACAGTTGTTTATAATGTTGTCAAAAAGATGTCAGTATTTTTATTTTGTGGATAAATTCCCAAATAATTAAAATCAGAAGACATCGTTAATTACATATTTGAAATCTAATAAATTAATATTTGATTAAAATAAAAAATATGTATTATATTTATTGATGCTATAATTATTTTATTTGATTCCTTTTAGTTTACAATATATACGAAGTATTAACCTTTGTGAATTTTTTGACTATTTATATAGATATATTTAGATGCATTAATATTAAAAAAATAATTTGCAGTTGACTCCTGAAGAATTTGAGAATCCAAGTTGTTAGGATAAGGTTTTTTAGTGAACAGTGAGGTTTTGACATCTGGCGTGTGGGTGACTTTTCCTGACGTGGCTGCCTCATCTACTAACTCACAAATAATCGCAGTTATTGAACAAAACAAATCAAAGACTGATCATGATTTTATCTTAATAATAACACACCGTATTCTTAAATATTTTTATTAAATTTATTTTTCAGTATCATTAAATATAAATAAACCTAAAAATTACGTCGCATGTAACATATCTACTATAATAAAAAAACAAATATTTCAGTAATGTTTTAAAAACGTTATATTTTATCAGAGTCCCTTAAATTTGTTTAGTTCTTTTACGAGTTAAGTAACATTACTTTAGTAAATAAAGTTTTACCTACATTATCACACTTCTTTAGCAATATATAGAAGTAACTTAATTAAGAAATGTGATTAAGGATGCTCCATGAGCACTAAACTATTTTATATTTGTAATTAGGAGGGGCAGATTGGTGATTAAGGTGTGATTAAGGAAAAAGATGAAGATTGATAATTACAGGCTTGATGGGGTTTACACGAAAATGAAGGAATTGTGGTTGGCAAACTGTTGATAACTGATAAGCCAAAAATGACATGTACCCACCTTTGCTGGCAGATAGGCCACACCCAATCCTATCATGCCAAATACATAACATACCTATAATTTTATATATGCAATACTTCAATTACTCCAACAAGCTTTAGTTCTTATCAATAAAATATACTTAAAAGTTATCTCTATTCATCTTTATGTCCTAAAACTTTACCAGATAAGAATTAAAAAAATAGATTAAGAATAATGTTTATAAAATAGGAAAAGATTAAAATGATACATGCACAAGCTAAAATAGACGGTTTTTCTTTTGTATGAAGACATTTTTTTTTGTATAGAGAGATTTTTTTTTTTTAAATAAATAGTTGGATATATATACTTACGATTTGTGGTTATTTTTTTTTTCAGCAGACTTTTGAAACAAAGGCTTCTTTTAAATTGCATGTAATAAAGCTCAGAGCCAGCGGATAAATTTGATTTAAGTTTGTAATTTAGGGACTAGTTTATATTAATTTATCTCTCATTTAAAACCTGATAGGCTAGTGTATTATAATTTATGACCAACGATCTACTAATATATTTTTTACTTTTAAATATTTTTATTTACACGATTAATTAATTTATAGATTGGCATAGATGTGTAAGTTCATGTATTTTTTGAAAATAACAAGCACACTTCACAAACCAAATCAGGTAAACCAAAAAATTTCTCACTATCTAATCTTGTCATGATTATGAAGACTGCTACTTACAGCACCAATTTAGCACCTCATATTTTTAATTACTTATTTACTTTTTAAAAAGGGAAATTGGTATAATGTGTTACTTGAAACAAATATGGAAAAACTAAGAAAATTTAGGTTGTTCCACACAACGTGTATAGGCTAGTTTTGTCCTTATCACTAGACATAAAGTTATAAATAGTTTGTTTTAATTGTATATTATATATATATATATATATATATATATATATATATATATATATATATATATATATATATTTTGATTCATTAAATATTCAACCAAATTTACTTATTTAAGTTCAAGAATTTTATATTTGTTTATATGATAAGTTCACCTACTTTATAGACTTAACAGATTAAGAGTTAATGAATAACTCCTTATACATACATGAATGATAAAAAATATCAGTTTTAAATAAATAAATATATAATTATTAAATTATGTCTAAAAAAATTCATTACTTAAAAAAAATACTCTTTATTTTTTTCACCTTGTCTTTTAATATGAATATTATATTAATAGGTTTTATTATTAGCATAGCTATGGTTAAATAAGTTAAACCACAATTTTGAATTTAGTACTTTTGAAATAAATGAATCTAATTTTCTTAAAATCCAAATTTGAATTCAATCTCAATTCCTTTTATCTCATTTGCAGCCAATAAATCTCAATATCTTCAACAAGTTATTAGGTTCCAACCCAGTAAAAATGAATATATACATACATACATATATATATGAGAAAAATCTTATTAAAAGTAATCAATCTCCAACAAAAAGTCATCTACTGGTTATATATTCCAGAAAAATATCAATCTTGCTATCTCCTTAGATAGAAAAAGGTTTCTTAGTAACACAATTTATACATAGAATATCTCAAAGTATTGTACAAATCCTTGGGCTTAGCCATCAGCAGAAAAACCTTATTGAAACCACATATATTGCTCAGTTAGCAACACATTCTTATATGTGATTTTACCCCTAAATCCAAATAAGTAGATTCTATTCACAAAGATGAGATGGTTCTTAATTAGAGATATCATATGCACATAAGAAGGAGGGAGAGAAGGAAGATGGTAAGAGAACCAACGAGAAAGACAAGGCCAACTGCACTACATGCCAAACCTATAATCTCAGCAGATTGTGATATCATAGAATCTTTCTTGTAATTATGGTCATAACCATGCTTGTAATTCCACCCAACTCTGTGTATCAGCTCTCTCTGTCGCACTTGTTCAATTCTTTCCCTTAGAATTCTCAGGTTTGAATCAACAATGCTCGCTCGCTTCTCTGCCAACAAAAACAACAATATATGGTAAAAAATTAATCAAAAAACTGCACTATAGTACAATAACTGTAACAACCATGATTTTGGGACAGTGAAAAGGCTGAAATCACATAGAAAGAATAGAAAGATAAGGATATTATTGGTTGAGAAAAACACAAACAACTACAAGATAGTTTTGTGCAGCTAAAGAAATTGAGCAATTCATGAGTACATGAAAGTCATCTTGCAGTGCACACTGAATAATGTTCTTAATCTCTATTACCATTGTCACTAAACATTTGGCATCTTATTTTGGGGTATTTGATGGGTTTATGGCAGCTAAAAGCATGGTTTAAGGTGCAGAAAGATGACAGAGAGTAACTCATGAGGTTGGATTGAGTTTCTCTTGTGTGATTCTTGTGATTTATAAAGGGCCATGTACCTGCCTCGAAAATAAACCTGATTGACACAATATTAGTGAAAGTAGCCACATAGAATAACAATTTATTTGAAAATGTATGATTCTCTTTCAGCTACCAGCATGACGTGCCTTTGATTAAACATTAAAATAACAAATTAAGAAAGAAAAGAAGAAAGTAGCAGGACATGTGTGTTCTTGAGAGGACTTACACTTGGCAACATGTTGATAAATGTTTTGCATTATAGGCTAAGATCCTGCACAGAAACAGATCACTGAGATGAGATTTGGTATATATATATATATATATATATATATATATATATATATAGCATCACATGAGTACTCATGTGTTTGATGCGTGCTACATGTCAATGTCGCTTTTGTTTAGGTAATGCGAAAGTATATAATAAATTAATAACATGTGTCTAGGGCTTAACTATTTTATTTGTATGTCACGTCAGTTCAAAATTTAAAAGTGTTAATTTATTGTGTTGTTTGCTTGAAACTTTGATTCGTAAGTATCTAGTTGTCATAGTTTTCTCTTTCTCTTGAAAAATGTATGCATCTCAAATGTTAGTATAATAAAAGGCTATAATTAAGATTTATTTTTTAATCTTTGTCCTTGAATATATATCAAGGAAAATTAAAATTAGTTATCTTTGTTAATTGTATATACACCACTCCAAAATAATTTTTTTAGATTAATTATTTTGAACATTTAATATATATATATATATATATATATATATATATATATATATATATAATAAGCTGATACAAATGTTACTTATATAGAAAATAAGACAATTTCAACGTCATTTAATATCAATTATGAAGTGGAATGGGACTAAAAGTGACATGGAACATTTAAAAAAAATATTCACATCTCAAAATCTAAACGACAATAAACAATGATCGAATTAAAGAGGAGGCAATTCAGAGTGAAAAACAAGAATAGTAAAAGTGAGAGAGAAAAGAATGTTCACGAAAATGTGAAAATGACAAGGAGAAAAGAAACAAAAATAAACAATAAAAAATCATGTGACTTCATGAATTGATTTAAAGAAATAACATTAATACATACTACATTCGTTTTAATATTAACTTAAACAATATAAAACTTCGAATTTTTTTTATTAACTATAGCCATAATATACTGTAAAGTTATGTGTCAATTTATCTATGATAAAGGTTCTCGTATCAATGTCCACTTTGCATGACTCACATATCACTAAAAAAAATTAACTTTAGTCACATTATTCAAAAAAATATCATGTCTAAAATATTTTCCAGTATATGCCTTCTACCAAGTATAAAGTTATTTTATTTCTGTTCAGCGATATTGTGAGTTAATACCCCTTTTAGCAAGTATATATATATATATATATATATATATATATATATATATATATATATATATATATATATATATATATATATATATATATATATATATATATATATATATATTTATAGAATTATGTTATTTTTTCTGATAAAAAATATAAGGGAAAATAAATTTAAATATTACAAATTTCATATATACATAAATATTATAATTAATTTTAATTTTTATTTTATTAAAAAATAAAACTGTCAAACGAGATATATGTTCTGGTATCTCACTATTTTATATAAACCCTATGTAGTTGTATTAATATAAAAGAAAAAGAAAAAAGACACCCAAGTAGATATATATCCAAAATCTAAAAAATTAGAGACACGACATTAATGAACTTATAACCTTGTTAATATATGAATATGAAATATGAATACAAAACAAAATAATTTTAGTTAGATGAAGAAAGTGATCTAATGCTAAAGAGTTATATTACACTTTTTTCAAGTGGACGTGTATCCCAGAAATATTATCTGAATTTTATTCTCAAAAATTGAATTCAAATCTGTTCCAAGATTCATCTTTGGGCTAGTGTTACATTTTACGTATCATCTTCACAAAATGCAATCAATGTGTTAGAAAGTTTTCTTAATGAGAGAATCAGAACAAGGGTTATTTTGAGGAAAGATCATTGCATCAAACTCCTTTCGTGCCAATTTTAATTATCTCAACATTTTAATTTATAATTTCCCGCCATAAATTTCATAATAAAGTGTTTGATTATGAAGTTGGATTAAGTTTTAACTCATTTTTAAATAATTTACCTTAAATTTTTGAACAACATATTATTTTTAATTGTAAAAATAATTATTCAATTTTTCACGTCATAAAAACTCATTGAAATTCTCCTATCTCATTACTAGTATTCTTGTCATTATAATATATTGCTAGATTATTTCACCATAATTATAATCAATTATTAGTATTACTAGTTATTTATCGTCATAATCATGCACTATTTTATATTGTTATTACCAATAATAATTATAATAATATTTAAACCCTATCAATCTCTAAATTACAGTATTTTTCTTTGTGGTGACTACTGTTGCTTATTCTAAATCGATCAACACTGAAAATAAATAAATAAACAAATATATATATATATATATATATATATATATATATATATATATATATATTATAAAGTAAAAAATGGTTTTAAATTTTTAGAAATCCTAAAGTTAAAACCTCACCCCCACCCCAAACATATTCTAAACGCAATTGTTGAAAAATAGGAAGCCTAAAATAACTACTTAATGCGATATTTAAGTGTTGATACTCTTCAATCTAACAGATTTTTACTGAAAATTGGGGTATAAAAATGTTATAAACTGATTAAGGTGCAGAATAGATATAAATAGATGAATGAAGTTCTTCAAGAGAAAAAATTAACCTGATACAAAATATTTCCAATCACAAATATCTCTTTAGTTGGGTCCAGCAAATAATGATATATAGTTTAGAAAGATTGAATATTAATGAATTGGGGTCAACTAATAGTTTACCTCTAAAATAATAAAATAAATTCGTGGATCTCTTTTTTATGTGATTTTCAATTTTTTTATTTAAAATGAAACTCATACTCATATTTAAATATAACCCACTTTATCACTAGTTTAACTTTATTGTGGTAGGCTTTTTTGTTTGCACTGAAGCGTTTAACAATTTTTATTTTAATAAGGATAAAACATAACAAGAAATAATTTTTTTTTGGTTTGATTGTTGCTAGCAAAATTATATATATAAAAAAAATAAGTTGGTAGTATTTTAAAATAGATTATTATTTAAGGATCAGGGTCTCAAAACCTGAATAGATTTTGTATTTTATTTATTGTTAATAAAAAAATTGTAAATATAAAAGAAGAAATACTCTATCTAGTCGTGAGCATCACCCTAAAAGGGGTGATAATAACAAAGCAAGATGAATTGATACATATGTAAAGTTGTTAAAGTTAAAAAAAATAAAATAGTGATCAACAATGACCCTAATTAAAATTAATAAAACTTACACATTATTCAAAAGATTGATGTATGCATAATTATAAATTATATGCACAAATGTTAAGCAATTCACCAAATTTCACAACCTAAATGAGCTAGTTCTTTTCACTTTTTTTCTTTGGCATATATAATTTCTTTGTGGCCACAGATTTGTGGGCAAACTTGGCATAAGTGAAAGTTTCAAAGATTGAATGAAACCCCAACTAGCAAAGATGAGTGCAACTCAAAAAGAACATCATCGTGTATAGTAAAAGTAAATATTTTATTAAAGGACTAGGTTATTTTTAGTCCTAGTGTTCCACTTTTGCCATCTATTTTCAAAAAAGAAAGATGTAATAATATTCTATATAACTTTAGTTTCACTCATACAATGAAGAAGATACACGCAGACACAAACCAACAACCAGTTTTTTATATGTTATTTATTTAATCATTACTTGTCTTAACAATGCACATTAGTAGTGTCAATTACATATCCTTAAATATTTTATTAGAACTTGAGTCTCGTATCCATGTTTATAAAAAAAGGTAATCTATCACTCACTCTCTCTTATCCTTGATATAAAACATAGAATAAATTATCTATCTATTCATAAGATATACAATTTTAGATTTGTTTTTCTTATTTATTTATATTAGATATTATGAGTATGTATGTTTTTGTATTTATCAATAATGAAAGTTAATTTGATACATTAGTAACACTTTATAAAAATATTTAGCTAAATTGTTTATTTTATTAATGTATGCCATTATGAAGTATCTTATATTAAACTTAAGAGAGAACAAAGTATCTACTCTTTAAAAAAAAAAAAAAAAAAAAAAAAAAAAAAAAAAAAAAAAAAAAAAAAAAAAAAAAAAAAAAAAAAAAAAAAAAAAAACTCAATGCATGCATAGATTAGTCATAACTAAACTCTACTTTTGTAAATGTGTCCAGATTAACTACTTTTTCAATCCCTAATAACATACCATTTAAGATTTTAACATATAAATTAAGAATATAAATATGCCTTTTTATGTATTTTTACTAAAATAGTCTCCCTCTCTCGATAAAAATTTGTGGTGGTTATCCAATTAACAGGTACATTATACTCAAAATTTGCTAAAATTCAGGTAATTTATGTAAGGAAAAATTTGAAAAAAAATTATGGTACATTGTGAATTAAAAGTATAAATTATTTTATGCCAAATTACAAATGAAATAAAAGATAATTTTGTACAGGAATGAATTAAGAACAGATTTCCATGTTCACATACTAGCTCAAGTTTAAAAAACTATAGCTACAAATATAATAGTAACAATCATGTTTCTTTAACACTCCTTTCAATTATCTCCTAACACTCTCTTTATTATTGGTTGGAATTAATTGCAAATAACACTTATGGTGATTTAACTTTTGCAGCTTCCTTTCTTTAACATAGACCAAGGAGTTTAACAAAAGTTTGAAAATATTTTATTTAAAATATATTTCACTATTTGTTTTATATAAGGAGCAAATAATTATTTTATCAAAATTAATAAAATTAAATTGGTTAATTTTAGTTAATGGAGTCTTTCAAGTTTTATTCTAAAAAATTCATAGAATTAAATATTTTAAGAATGAATTATTATAAAAACAACTTGATAATTTAGTTAAGTTTTGGTTAACTTATCAAACAAACTTTTAATTGTCATCCAAATGATGGTTTACAGGATGATGTTTGAAATGCCTGGGTGGCAATAGATAGGATATTCCATGTCATCAATATTTTTCAATAGATACGAAGTTAAAATTGGAAAAAGAATTGCACTACTCACACTAACCACTAACCATGCGAATTCCATTTAGAGGAAGGCACAATCCTCCTATAAGATTCTGTTTAAGTCCGATTAGTTGGCACAAGAACACCTAGTGTCACCCAACAACGTCCCTCTCCACCAGATTCCTTCACAAATTCACAATCCTTTAATGTAAAGTGGTAGGGACTTAAAATCATGGAAACACAAGAATGGGGCAAAAGGAAAACAATGATAAAAGTTCCCATGTGATTTTCAAATGATTATGTAAAAGGTGACAAAAAAGATATCTTTGTTAAATATTCTTTGCTTTTTTTTTTTTCCTCCACTTAAGCTAATTAGTCTGATGGACACGTATCCCTCCATTAATGGACCTTTTTTTCGCTCTCATCAACTAATGTAACTAAACGAGTAAAGCAATATTAAATACACAGAATATAGAAAATTATGATTATTTTGATGAATAATAGTTTCATAAACTGAATTATTAAAACGGATATTAGCAAGATTTGTGAGTTTGAATCGTGAGAAGGCTAATTTCTAGTGCTGGTTATTTTATGACTTGACTATATTGAAGTGGTGCTTCGCTAGTTAGCATTATATGTTTCTTCATTATCTAAATTCGCATAAAAGACTTGACAGATGTTTAGATTGTAGTTACAAAAATTCTAAGTACTGTTATTCTTAAAGCGACAACTTATCCTTATTCACGCTGGAATTTGTTATTATTGGATTCACAAATATACTTTCCAAAGAAAACCCTGAACCCTTTTAGGGGACAAAAATCATGTACATATTGCAATGTTCAAAAACATTACTAAAAAATGTACGATGCACAAATCATGTCATCATTTCTTGATGACCTTTTTCATCATGTCATCATTTCTTGATTACCTTTTTCATCATGTCACCATTTTATAATGCCAACACTTGTCAAAATTCACTTCAACAATAGTTTCCTCCCCACCTGTACCTTTGGAAGTGGCATATAAAGCATACAAAGATTTCATTAATACAAAAGTGTTCACTATATCAAAGGCAAAAATAGATGAAAATAGTTAATATAGCCACATTGCACAATGAACATTTTGATAGGGTCCATAGACTTGAATTAACTCGAGCATAAGCTAGAAACGAAACTATTGATCAACAAATTAGCACCCTTGTCTTAACACACCGAAAACAAATTACGTAAGAAAAGAAGCATCGTTTTCAGAGGAATGTAAACTAATGTCCAAGACAGTTTGCTCCAATTTCAAATAAGCATGTTTTTGCTAATATTACACCAGGGGTGTGTCCTAACAGTGGAGGATGATACAGATCCGAACCTACAATGTGCACTGGAGGAAGATACAGATGTTAAATCTACTATATGCATACGAGAAGATACACATGTTATATCTACGACTCAAGCCCCACAGAAACAATATTTGATTTACAGAACTGCACATCTGAAACCATCATATATTACAGAACTAAACATGGGAGGATCAGAAGTCTTCATATGCTAACTGATACAGGTAGGAGTGACTCATATATCCATGTCAGTAAATATTTCTTCATCGTATTCGTTGTGTATTTCGTCAACAAGTAACCCGTCAGCAATCAAGTTACTACCACAAACAGCATTGTGTTAGGAATGAATGTGGATGCAACCAAAGTATATTAAGAAACAGAGATTATGAAATTTCCAACTCACCTAAAACAACTGAATCGAAATGTTACTATCCGCTTAAGCTTTCTATTATAAAACAAGAAATTGAAGGACCATCTGTAGCAAATGGAAAATAATTATTGGAATAACTTACAATAAGAAAAATTATGGAAATAACAAATTTAATTTGTTATGCAATGTGGCAAACATAAACTTACATCGCTCCACTCTCTAGTAAAGGGTCTGCCTCAGAATCAGGGACGTAGCCATAAATTTCACAATCCGCTAACTTCACCACCTGCATCACAAGGTATCAAAGAAGTGCATAATGATATCACTTCTATTCACTTTTTAAGGAAACCATACCTCATCAAGGGCCTTGAACAAGGTGTCCAGCAAAGAAGTACCACCAACAGTTTCAGCCCATTCCTTCATAGACAAGTCAACCAAAACCTCAGTTAAGAAAACCACTGCAGGAAAACTAGTCATTATTATCAAGTAACATATAATAAATTTTGCAAAAAGAGTCTCTCAGTCAGAATGGGATATGTAGAATATCACTGCATTATTGTCAAATCTCAAAACATCTCAAATACTCTCAATCCAGCTAAAGATGTTTTCATAATGAGGGATTAGGTTATGCCTTGTTTTCGATCTGAGAATCTTAAGTGCCTAATGATGGAGAACCAAGGAGGTAAGAACAAAACACGTGTAAAAACATAACCATATAAGATGTAAAATTTAAAAATAAATGTAGACGATTACAACTTACAAAAACTGTCTATAATATCACTTTTGAGAGTATGTTTGAAAATCTCCTAAGGATGATCTCTTGAAATTGGTTTCATCATATGTCGCCATTTGTTTACAGATTTTGATTAGGATTAGGAATCTAGAATTAGTGCTCTGTTTATCAAATCAACTGTATGCCCTACTAAGAATTATACTATGAGAATCTTTATTCTCTATTTTCACCATCCCTACCCATACTTTATGCTCACCATTTTCTCTACTTCCACAATTTCTACCTCTGACCAGGTGTTCCATCTATTGTCATCAAACTCACCATGGTACCTGTTGTCCTGAACTCAAGCTAGTTCCCATTGTCTCACAACAGCTGAAGGAAGGAAGCATAACATGCTAGATTCTACACACTCTCACCTTAAACCCCAACATGGTATTTTCTTTTAATTTTCTGGCATCCACTACCTTCTCCAAACATCTTCCCTAGTCTTCTCCACTCTTGCTGCTATGTGCCGCATTCTAGTAACTGATTGACTGCCATGGGCAGTGTTTTACCATTTTGAACACTGTCTACTTCCTCCTTTCATTTGTCTTTTCCAGTAGTCATTCTTTGTGGTGGCGACCTATAGTTTACCATGTGACTTTTTTTCAAGCGTTTATATGTTCTTCCACTGGTAGTTTGGTATGAATTCTTCCCACTTCACCCCAATTGTGATTCATTTTGGTAGCCATAATGTGGTTTGAATGAATGTTTTGAAACTCAGTTCAGAACAAGAATGGGTCATGTAGCCGGTCCGAGCCCATAATCAAGATCGGACATGTTTGTCACCTAATAATGACATCATCAAACCAGTTGGTCGAAACTCAGTGGGTGAAAACAGTCAGTCACGTCAGAAGACTCTGTGTGGGAGCAATCTGTCGTGTCTGTGTTCACTGTGTAGTCTCTCACATCTTGCATTTGACACTCCGAAGCTGCAGAGTCAACAATCCACAAAAACAAAAAAATTTGAAGCACCAATACTCAAAACCAGCACCTCCAAGCAGACATAAAGCAAGCTTCTCCAGTGTGCCAACTTGTCTAAATGTTATTTAATAGAAAAAAATATATACCATATACTGATATTTGTCATATTATTAACCGGGTCATACTGATCAACCAATGACTCACCGGTCTGGACAGTTACCCTTGCCTTACCGGGGCACTCATTGGTCCAAGTTTTAAAACATTGGTTTGAATGGTTTCTTCTCTGGATTTTGACATTGTTTGACGGCCAGTGTTCGCTATCTCGGTCTCTTCCAATCAACCATCATTTTGCTGAATTCTTTCTTTCCCCCTGACGCATCATTTCTAGCAAGGATGGCTTCTATTCCTATAGATGGTCATCACAGTTCTTTCAAAATGCAGATCCTGATAATGTTGGGAAAATTTTAATTCTTATTGCATATAATTGATTGCAAAGAAGTTTCATCTGATAATCATTCCAATGTCGCAATATTCCAACTTATTCTTCTGGTTGATGATTGCTTGAGCCATCTTACTGAGTCAACTTTCCTGCAATACCTGTCTCTAGAATCCCCAAGTGGCCTTTCCAGCCATACTGAGTGAAACTCAGTTCATATCTTTGTTCTTTTCTTTCCAGTGATAATTTGTAACAAGCTTAAAGCTTAGCAAGATTTAGCTATAGAAAAGTTTTAGAATATTTAAAAAACATCTCATAGTATCAAAATCCCAGTCAAGGTAGATAAGTTTGAGGCAAAGTCTTGGGACACTGATAGACCATGTCTATGAACAAAAATGTTAATGTTTTGGAGTATCTTTGATGATATCTTAGAAGTGGTTTCCTTGTCTCATTATATTTGTTTCTTTATCCAATTAAGTCTTAGAATCCAATATTATTCATATATAGGGGGTGCACACTTGATATTTTGTATCAAATTATACACAAAACAGCCTACTATTCAAAGTATTTATCTCTCTCTTTTCCCCTTTCCTACTAAACCCTGCTAATGTTTTTAGATACTGAAAGTTGCATAAGACTATTAGGTTTAACCAAAAAAGGTCATCAAACATTTTATGGACCTGTGATGTTATGCAATACGAATATTGACTAGATAATACCCACTAATTATATAATCAAAGAAGCCCATAAGATTTCAGGTATTAAACTCCTAAGGGGTAATCGAACGAATTCCTGAATCACGAAATGGAAATATTTTTAGGCTTCAAGTATCTTGAAATATTTTCAAAATCTCGTTATATCATTATTGCATCTTAGAATATCTTGGGATGTGTTAGATGATATCTTAGTTGGGGTTTCCATATTTTGTTATGATCTGTTTCCTTATTTAATTTACTTAGGAATTTAGGATAAATAGTCTAGAATTAATATGATAGGGTTAAGTTAGTTCTTGGTATTTTGTTTCACATTAATACCATATTATTCAGTTTCTCTCTCTCTCCTTTCCTACCTAAACCCTGGCAGTAATTTTAGAAATTGAAAGCGCATAAGGCTATTAGGTCCAACCAAACAAGGCCAATCATGCCTGGGAACCGTACCAAAAATAGGAATCCAATCCAAAGTAGTTATAAATACCGCCAAATTATATACCCAATAATCATATGTGAAAACATCTGAGATGCCTATAAGATTTTTTACATATCAAACATTAACGGGGCAATACAAATAATAAAAGAAATCTTAAAACAAGACATAGACAAATATTAATAGGAGCACCTTTGAAGCTTCACACATGTAGGTATCAAAAATCTGCTTAAAACTGTCCCATGATTCTTCTGAGAAAAACTGGTGAGCTTTAACTGCACTAAAAGCCATTATACGTGTATGGTATTATAGGAAAAACAAAAGCATGATCCAACATAATTGTAAAGTTAAAGAAAAACTGTTCAAACACTTAAATTATCAAAAGACTTGGGAAATGGAGAGAATTGAACTCTCTGCTTCTAGAGCAACAGTTTTCTGAACTGTCTGTCAAGCCTTTTGACAACACTCCCATTGCAAAAAAAAAAAGGATTATATAGTGGGTTGCCATGTCGCCAACAAAGCTGACAGTAGCATTACCCATAATCCTCCTTTTTATCCTATAGATAAATAATATAGAGATATCTATGATGCATCATAAGATACTGAGGTACCTGAAGTCATAATCGGGATATATGTGATACAGTGTAAGAACCAGGTAAACCAATGTCTTTCGGCTGGAATAAACGAACAAAAATGAAAACATTTAAAACGAGACTTCAGAGCTGATTTTCACTTTCCTGAACCTATCTAGATAATAAAGGCCACCTGGTTCTGGTTAATAAGGTTTGATCCGGTGAGGATGAATCAGTGTCAGATGATTTCCCAAGATAATCAAGAATCTGAAATTGAAAAGGTTCAAATGATAATAGTTCACTGATGGGTCTATTCCATGTTTCAACATTCAAGTCATTTTAACTTCAAAGTCTTTTTCTTCCCAACACAAAAAAAAAAAAAAAAAAAAAAATATTTTTTTTTTTTTTTTTT